>Ga0308164_10000230_pt1 | contig 128606 bp, 119 predicted proteins | sample PhyTR2_FD_201031 | JGI IMG/M metagenome (GOLD analysis project Ga0308164, IMG submission 201031) | Phyllosphere microbial communities from UC Gill Tract Community Farm, Albany, California, United States - DLSLT.R2 | ecosystem: Host-associated > Plants > Phyllosphere > Unclassified | place...
GGTAAAAGGATAAAAGTTCCAATTCCATGGTCTGTGTCCTCACAGACCATCAAGATTTTCGGGCTATCGTTCTGTAAGGACACAGACCGGGGGAACTAATTTCAAATATCCAGGAATTATTTGCTTCGGTAAAAGGATAAAAGTTCCAATTCCATGGTCTGTGGAGTTAATTATCTGTATTATACCTCACAACCATTCTCATCGCAAATGGCACCATCATTTTTGTTTAACGAAGTCAGATCTGTTTTCGGCTGGCTTTCCTTCCACGCTGTAAAGCTTTGCGTTAACGCATCAGTAAAAGCTTGTACAGGCTGTGCTCCAGAAACGCCATACTTTCTATCCAATACAAAATAGGGAACGCCTCTAATCCCTAAATTCTGGCTTTCGTAAACATCATAACGAACAGCTTCAGCGAATTTATCGCTTTTTAAAACATCTTCGGCTTCGGCTCGATCCAAGCCCATTTCGCCAGCCAAATCAACCAATACCGTTAATTCGCCAATATTTTTACTCTTTACAAAATGAGCTTCGAATAATTTTTCTTCGGCCAAATCCTGAAGATTATGTTTAGCAGCTAAATGAATTAAACGGTGCGCATTAAATGTGTTAGCAGGAATATTGGTGTCGAAATCAATTTTTAGCCCAGCACTTTCAGCCATGTCCACTACTTGTTTTGTCATTTGTTTGGCCTGCTCAATTGGCATTCCTTTGCTTCTGGAAAGATACTCGTAAACTGTTTCGTTGTTGGTATTGTGGTATTCAGGGTTGAGTTGGTAACTTTTCCAATCAACTTCAATCTCATCCTTGAACGGTAATTTCTCAATGGCCTGTTCAAAATGACGCTTACCAATATAACAAAACGGACACATCACATCCGACCAGATTTCTACTTTCATGATGTAAAAATACCTGATTAAGACAGGAACAACGTAAGCGAAAAGTAAAACTGTAAATTTAGTTTCATGCTTGTCGTTGTGGTTTTATTCTTTATGTTTGGGCACAAAACAAACAAATTATTTAATGATGAAAAAAATCTTTTTAACGCTCTTGGTGTTAGGTGTGTGTTTCAGTGCGTTCGCACAATTTGAGGGATCTAAACAAATTTTTGAAAGTCCTAAGTTGAAATCTGAAAAAGCTTCGCACAAATTGGTAGCAATTTTGCCTTTTGCTACAAAAATTTCTTACAAAAAAATGCCGAAAAGCTTTAATGCTGAGGCAAACAGAGATCAAGAAAAAACTATGTCCAAATCAATTCAATCGAGCATGTATACCTTTTTATTAAGAAAAGCAGGCGACTACACTGTTGAATTTCAAGATGTAGATAAGACAAATATCTTGCTAAAAAAAGCGGGTATTGCTGATAAGCTTGATGAAATGACAAAGGATGAAATTGCGAAAATCTTGGGTGTTGATGCCGTTTTAGGTGGTAGTTTTGAAACCGAGCAAACGAAAAGCGAAGCTGGCGCTATTGCGTCTGCTGTTTTATTTGGTGGCTTCGGTGGCAAAACAGGTACAGGAACCTTAACGCTAACATTAAATAGTGGTGCTTCAGGAGATTTACTCTGGAGATTTTTCAAAACAATGAACGACAGTATTACCACGTCAACTGATGATTTAGTTGAACACATGATGAGGAAGGTTTCAAGAAACTTTCCATATTCAAAATAGCATTAAAACAAAGCGCCGCTTCAAATTGAAGCGGCGCTTTGTTTTAACAACTATTTATACAACTGATTAAATATCAGTTTAAATGTTCCATGCGTCTGCGCTCTAAAGGCAATCTCCGGGCCAAACGCGTAAAGCTTGCCCTTGCCAATGTTTGCTTCAAACGCAGTTACGCCATCTTGCAAATATGCCTGACCCCAAGCCCAACCGCTGCGTAATGGGGTTGCAGAATTAAACCACATTAAAGGTTTTATTTTTGCTGATGCAATACCATCTCCTGTTAATTTAAACACCGGACTATTGTCGAAATAAACATCGGCTTCGTGTTCCATTCCCCAAGTTGCCGGTTGTTTGTTATCAACTTCTACATTGAGTACACTACCAGGAACATAATATTTTTCATCAGGCAATCTTTTTTCCGTTCCGTTTACAATTTCAACCATTGCGTTGCGAACAGGCAGTTGCAAGTGGTAAGCCAAATTCGTACTCGAGCCGATGGTTACAATTTTGCCACCATCTTCAAGGAATTTTTTCAGTTGCGGGATCGATTTATCAGGCGTAATTCTGCCTGTTTGTTTTTTATATTCTTCAGGCACATCTTGTGCATTTGGTGCAGCAAAGCCGCCGCCCCTTCCCGTCGCCCCGGCGCTAGGTAATGCCGGAATTGCACCGCCAACAAAAACAATCACATCATATTTTGTTTTCAAATCTCCGCCATCAATATCCTGGGGATAAATAACGGTTGCATTATAATGGTATTGTTCCATCATCCAGCGTAGCCAACCCGAAGCCATTGAACCGCCATAAGTATCCCAAATTGCAATTCTCCCGGGTGTAACTTTTGTTTTGTTCTTTGGTAAAGAAGCTGATTTAAGTTTTACGTTAGCCTTTTCTAAAATGCTTTTAGCATTCCCGGAAGCAGAAACGTAAAAATCACCATTTTCTGCAGAACGATAAACATCAACCTTGCCTTTTAACAGGTCGTTTACTGCAGTGTAAGAATCGTTTTGAGCCGAAGACAACACATACGTAGATCCCGAAGGTAACTTGTTCTCTGGCTTTAATAATTGGCCAAAAGGAACGCTTTCAAAAGGACCTGAAAAATCATCAAGTAATCTATCGAATTTAACATCCATCATGTAAGCAAGTGTCCACCCTGCAGCATCATAAGGGGGAATTGGAGCGCTACCTTCATATTTGAAATCATTCGGGTGATCTTGCGGCTCAAACATGTCTAAAACATGTGGTCTGAAAGCCTGATCTGTTTTAACAACGTAGCTTCCTGCCGGATAACTTTTACCGGCGGCTGCAAATGGCGCCGTTGCTTTCTGAACCGAAATTCCGGTTCTGATTAAAGCGTTCAAAAACTTAATCGCCGAATTGAAATCGGGCTGATCAGCTGATAAAATATAGCCTCTTGCGTCTCGATTTAATGGCGCTTTCATAACTGTGTCGTAGGCCTTCATGCTAACTGCACCTCTGCCTCGTGCAAATTCGCCGCCTGCAGCTGGAGCCGATGTTTTAGCAGCGGCATTAATTGCATCGATTTTTTTAGGTGAGAAAGACCAGGTATCCTTTTTTCCTCTATCAATTGAGTTTTTGCCCATTTGATAAATATTGAATAGCAACTCATCATGATAGCGCTGAGCATACCCTAAAACAGCATAATTTAACGAGACAGAGTAATCAATCGAGTTTTTGAAATACCATTTTCGAGGGGTAATTGGATTTGGTGAGTCGCCGCTCGGTAATAATCTTGAGGGAACAAGTGGAATATCAGATGGCGTAGGACTTCCGATAATTTCGGTTAGTAAGCCCACCATGTTGTGGAAATAGGTTGTAGTTCTTAAACCCCCATTATACCAGGTAGAGTAAACCGATCCGCCTCTCTGCGTATAACCCGGTTTGTTTTCAACGTTCATTCTATTGTGCATAGCAGCACCAACAGCATCTAAGCTGGTTAAAATTGTAGGATCGAAAACATAGTTAAACGGGTCGCGATAAGGCGGCCCGGCAACAACCGTTCCGGCAGGACCGGCCTGATGGTGGTTGTACATGATTTGTGGCAACCATTCTACAAATAACTGGCGCCCCATATTTTGGGTTTCCTTAAGGTTTAGCATGAAAAAATCGCGGTTATTGTCGTGCCCTGCATATTTTTCGTATAATCTTGGCAAGCCGGATAAAGTTCTTTTCTTCGGATCATTATTTCTCATATACCAGTTACTTACTAATTCTTGTCCGTCGGGATTAGCATGTGTAAAAAGAATAATAACGTTATCCAGAATTCTAAGCGTTTCAGGATCGGTTTTAGATGCAAATTCATATGCAGTTTGAATCAGCTGATGTGCGCCTACAGTTTCATTGGCGTGTAATCCACCATCAATCCACACCACCGCTTTACCTTCTTGCGCTAAAGCCTTAGCTTGTTCGGGAGTAAGCTCGGCATGTGCCAATTGCTGGGAAATTTCTTTATAACGATCGAGCTTTTTCAGGTTCTCTGGAGAAGAAACAATCAGCATATATTGGCTTCGGCCTTCTTCGGTTTTACCGATATCAACCAGCTTGACACGTTTAGACGATTCGGCAAGTTTTTTAAAGTATGCCTCGGTTTGAATGTAATTTGCGAGCTGGTAATCATCGCCGATGTTGAAACCGAAATGCGCCTTCGGTGTGGGCACTTCTTGCGCAAACACAGCGGCGCAACTCAACATTAAAAAGGTAAAGCATAACCTTTTAAAGTAGTTTTTTATCATAGTCGGGAAAAGTTTGGTTGGTTAATCCAAATATATAACAGAAAAGCATCGTTAATATCCCTGCTGTAAATTTGTTACAGTTTCAGCTAATAACTCAAACCATTGGCTATGACAAATATTTTGATGCCGATTAATATAGAATTAAATACAGATAAGCGTAAACAACCGGTGCGGCGAGGAGTAGGCCATCAAAACGATCGAGCAAACCACCATGACCGGGAAGTAAGCCTCCGCTATCTTTTGTATCTAAACTGCGTTTAAGCATCGATTCTACTAAATCGCCAAGGGTACCGAATGATGCAATTAATATGGCCATGCCAACCCAAACAACGGGCGTGGTCTCTTTAAACAGAAATGACAAACCGTAAGCAACGAGTACGCTGGTAAGCATCCCACCAAAAAAACCTTCCCAGCTTTTTTTTGGCGAATGGCGTTCGAATAATTTACGTTTTCCGTATTTAACACCGAACAGGTAAGCGCCGGTATCATTGGCCCAAAGCATTAACAAAAAGGCAAGCGGAAAATGAAAATTGAAGGTACTCCAATCATGCAAAAAACCCAGCGCATGAAAAAAGCAAAAAGGAAAAGTTACATAGACAAAGCCAACAAAAGTGTAAGATATGTTAGCAAAAGGAATCTTATTTTTTTTGTAGAGTTCGGTAATAAACACCGAAAAAATTAGTGGAATACACAGCAAAAGGTATTTAACATCATACTTTAAGTAATGCAGTCCCGCAGCCATTAAAAAAATTAAAGCTCCGGCTGCTAAACCGATATTTCTATGCGGCCTGATGCCCGAATTTTTTATTAGCTTGTAAAATTCAAAAAGCGAAAGAATACTTAAAATAAGGTAGAAAGCGGTAAAAACATAGCTTCCTAAAAACACGGAGCCCAACATCACGATTGTGAAAAAAAAGGCTGTTATCGCTCTTGTTTTCATAATTGAAACTTGAAAATGCAAGGTGTAAAATAAAGGGTTTTCACCATCTTATTCGATTTCATTTTTAACAATATATTCAATTGCCTTATCAAAATCTGCTTTATTTACCAAAACATTAATTTCGCCAATATTATAAGCGGAAAGCTGCTTGTTAATAACAACCGCAGGAATATCTTCTTCTATTAATCCTTGCTTTAATACTTCGGCGGCAAATGCATCGCCCGTTGTATAAACTTTAACCCAGTTTTCGCTCACGTTGTGCTGTATCTTTAAAAAATTTAAACAAAGCTATGGTTATTATTGCACTAATTAAATACCCATACCATGGAAATCCGATCGGATCCTCTGCTTTATCAAGCGGCATATTGTGTTTCTGCATATAAAATGCTGCACACACCGCATAACCATTATTAATAAAATGCCCCGCCATGGCGTACCAAATGCTTCCGCTGAAATAATAAAGATAGCCAAAACCTGCACCTAAAAGCAATCTAGGCACAAAACCATAAAATTGCATATGTATAGCACTAAAAATAATTGCTGATATCCAAATCGCGGCATGAGGATTATTAAAAGCTTTTGTCAGCGATCGCTGTACGCCTCCGCGAAACATCAATTCTTCACCTATTGCAGGTAAAACAGCTATCATAATGAGGTTTACCACAAAATCCCAATTATTTCGAACAGTCAAAAGTTGAATGGTCATTTTCATTGCCGCTTGCTCGCTTTCCTTCATCCAATTTTCCAACCATTTTAATCCCGATGGCAACACCATCTTTTGATTGGTAACCGCAATCCATTCCATAAAGGGCATCGATGCAATCATTATAACCAGAACAAGAATTAACAATGCTGCTTTCGGCTTGCCGAAGGAATAAAAATTTGAAGGTTTTTTACTATTCGTATATGCGAGTGCTAATGGCGGAACGACAAACATCCCGATGGATGTGCCAATCTGAAGAATTTTGAGCGCATCTGTAAATTTCGGATCGCCGGTAGCTATAAGGTTAAAATCTTTAACAATAGCGAAGCCATAAATAGCTAAAATAACAACTAATGAGATGATTGTAAATATAATTGTGCCTACTATTGCGTAAAATAAAAGTAAAAGTAATTGAAGGAAAGGGTTCATTTCTTCCCGATTTGATGCTACAACATTCATTATTCGTACCTTTGTATGTTTTATTAATCGTTGAAGATAGAAAATGTCTGTTAAGATAGGAAATATAGATTTGGGCAACTTCCCGTTACTATTGGCTCCGATGGAGGATGTTAGCGACCCGCCGTTTCGTTTTGTTTGTAAACAGAACGGTGCGGATATGATGTACACCGAATTTATTTCATCGGAAGGATTAATTCGTGATGCCGCAAAAAGCCTTCAGAAGCTGGATATTTTTGAGTACGAGAGACCCATTGGAATTCAGATTTTTGGTGGCGATATCGAGCATATGCGTGAAGCCTCGGAAATTGCCTCTGCTGCCGGACCGGATTTAGTCGACATTAACTACGGATGCCCCGTAAAAAATGTTGTTTGCAAAGGCGCCGGTTCCAGTTTGCTTCAGGATATCGATAAAATGGTAAAGATGACTGATGCTGTTGTTAAGGCTTCGCACTTACCGGTTACTGTTAAAACCCGTCTTGGTTGGGATGATAACACAAAGAACGTTTATGAAGTTGCCGAGCGCCTTCAGGATGTGGGAATTCAAGCTCTAACCATTCACGGAAGAACCAGAGCGCAGCTTTATAAGGGCGAGGCTGATTGGTCGTTAATTCGCGAAATTAAGCGCAACCCGCGTATTAAAATTCCAATTTTTGGAAACGGTGATGTGGATAGCCCGGAAAAGGCAGCAAACTGGCGCATGGAATATGAGGTTGACGGCATAATGATTGGACGTGCAGCGATTGGTTACCCATGGATTTTCCGTGAGGTAAAACACTTTTTTAATACAGGTGAGCATTTAGCGGGCCCAACAATCGACGAGAGAATTACGGTTTGCAGAACGCACCTTGAAAAATCCATCGAATGGAAAGGCCCCAAAACCGGGGTTTTCGAAATGCGCCGCCATTACGCAAACTATTTTAAAGGACTACCAGATTTTAAACCTTACCGCATGCGCTTAGTTTCGGAAGGCGATATTAATAACATTTACAGTATTTTAGACGAAGTGGCAGAAAAATTTGCCAACTACGATCCGGCTAATCAAATGGCTTGATTTTTGAAAAGCTTTTTGTACATTCGTTAAATCATCATGGTTACAGCAATTACAGATGGGGTTAAAGTTTCAGTAGAAACGATTTATCAGCCGGAATATTCCAATCCTGCTAACGAGCATTTTATGTTCGCCTATCGAGTAGAAATCTCAAATCTTTCTGATTATCCCGTTCAACTCATGCGTCGCCAATGGTTTATTTTCGATTCTAACAGCAGCCGCCGCGAAGTTGAGGGCGAGGGCGTAGTAGGTTTGCAGCCAATTATCAATCCCGGTGAAAGCCACGTTTACGTTTCTGGGTGTAATTTAAAAACCGATATGGGTAGTATGAAAGGTACTTATTTAATGAAACGGCTTGTTGATGATGCCGAATTCGAAGTGGGTATTCCAGAATTTCAACTCATCGCTCCTTATAAATTAAACTAACAATTTTCAGCGTTCCATAATCGAGACTAAGGCTATACCTGCGCTTCAAGTCTATATCGATGCTTGCTTGTTTGAGTAAGAAGAATTAATTCTCGTTATAAACGGAAATCCTTTTGGTTGCTGGTACTTTCATAATCCTGCAAACTATCGCCAAAAGATTGCAGTATTGACTGGAAAGAACCAAAGCGAAGAATTACTGACTTTGCGCTTCAAAAAATAAAATTCCTCCCGCTTAAAATAGTTGATCCAGATTTTTTGGAAATGAAAGGTCCTTCAATCATGGCGGTCTGTAGCCCCGCTATCGCCTGTAGCCTTGCTCGTACCTCGCTGCGGGCTACCTGGCTCTATCGGGTTTAGAAACAAAGTTTGGTTTCCAACATTCCGTTGCTTTCAAAAATTTATTAAAAACTAAGGACGGCAAAGGAATCCCTTGTTAAATAGCCCCGACATAAACGGAAATATTTTTGGTTGCTGGTACTTTCATAATCCTGCAAACTATCGCCAAAAGATTGCAGTATTGCCGGGACAGAACCCAAGCGAAGAATTACTGGCTTTGCGCTTCAAAAAATAAAATTCCTCCCACTTAAAATAATTGATCAAGATTTTGGAAATGAAAGGTCCTGCGATCATGGCGGTCTGTAGCCCCGCTATCGCCTGTAGCCTTGTTCGTACCTCGCTGCGGGCTACCTGGCTCGATCGGGTTTAGAAACAAAGTTTGTTGCTCTCGACACCACTTTACATTCGAAGATGTATTAAAAATGTGTACGGCTAAGCAATACGCTGTTAAATAGCCCCGACATAAACGGAAATCCTTTTGGTTGCAGGTACTTTCATAATCCTGCAAACTATCGCCAAAAGATTGCAGTATTGCCGGGACAGAACCCAAGCGAAGAATTACTGGCTTTGCGCTTCAAAAAATAAAATTCCTCCCGCTTAAAATAATTGATCAAGATTTTTTGGAAATGAAAGGTCCTGCGATCATGGCGGTCTGTATCCCCGCTATCGCCTGTAGCCTTGCTCGTGCCTCGCTGCGGGCTACCTGGCTCTATCGGGTTTAGAAACAAAGTTTGGTTCCCTCAACATTAAGTTGCTTTAAAAAATTTATTAAAAACTAAGGCCGGCAAAACAATCCTTGGTTAAATAGCCCCGACATAAACGGAAATCCTTTTGGTTACAGGTACTTTCAAAACTTACAAACAATTGCCAAAAGATTGTAGTATTGGCGGGACAGAACCAAAGCGAAGAATTACAGGCTTTGCGCTTCAAAAAATAAAATTCCTCCCGCTTAAAACCACAAACTTTGGTTCCTCTCGCCAAGTAAATCAAAAACTTATTTAAAACCAAAAGCGGCCGAAAATTGAATTTCGAACCGCCTTCTTAATTTTCATAAGTAGATGAAAATATCTTAGTCTCTGCTTCTTCCGAAAAGCATAGATGCGTAATAAAGTAAGTTTGCCAATGCGCCTACAGCTGCAACGACATAGGTCATTGCGGCCCACCATAAAGCATCTTTAGCCTGAATATTTTCCTCCTGAGTTTGCATTACGCCCTGGTTATTTTTTAACCAAGCCAATGCTCTGTTACTCGCATCAAATTCGACAGGTAAGGTTATAACACTAAAAACAGTTACTAGTGCCAAACCTACAACGCCTATGGCTAAAACGATTGGTGTTACAGCAAAAACCATAAGCATAACCCCTAACAACAAAACCCATTGTAGCAGGTTCGACGATATGCTTACCACCGGAACCATAGTACTTCTTAAATTAAGCCAACTGTACGATTTCGCGTGTTGAACCGCATGGCCGCATTCGTGAGCAGCAACTGCTGCCGCGGCAACGCTTCGGCTATAATATACATCGGTACTTAAATTTACGGTTCTATCTGTCGGATTGTAATGATCTGTTAGTTGCCCTTCGGTACTCATCACCTTCACGTCGAATATGCCGTTATCATGCAGCATTCGCTCTGCCACTTCCTTACCCGATAAGCCCGAGCTTAATTGCATTTCTGCGTATTTAGAAAATTTATGCCTAAACCGCCATTGTACAAACATGCTCAGCAATAATACCGGGACGATTAAAATTAAATAAACTCCCATTTTCTTTTGTGTATGTTTTTCATTTACCACTATATCAAAAAGCGAGCCTATATTAAAAAGTAACATATTTACCTTAATTTTAAACTATGCCAAACGAATTATCTTACTGGGAAAAAAGCACTTTCTTTTATTACGATATCGTGCTGATTGGAAGCGGAATTGTCGGCTTAAATGCTGCCATCAGCCTGAAAATTTCTGAGCCTCTGCTAAAAATAGCCATCCTCGAAAGCGGCTTTTTACCCTCGGGTGCAAGTTCAAAAAACGCAGGTTTCGCATGTTTTGGAAGCATTTCTGAACTGATAGAACAAGAAAGTATATGTGGCCCGGAAGAGCTTATGCTATTAGTTGAAAAACGCTTGAAAGGCTTATCAAAATTGAGAGCAATTTTAGGCGATAGCACAATCGATTATAAGCCCTTAGGTGGCTACGAATTATTTACAAACAACGACATTTCTCTTTACCAAACCTGTGTATCTAAAATTGAACATTATAATCAACTCATTGAGCCAATAACTGGTGCTGCTACGTTTTCTGTCGATAAAAATAAGATCAGTCAGTTTGGCTTTCAAGGCGTTGCCGGGTTGATAACGAACAAACATGAAGCACAAATTGACACCGGTAAGATGATGTTTGGATTGATTCAGTATGTGCAAAATCTTGGGGTTACCATTTTTAATAGTTGCGAAGCTGAAGAGCTGATTAATGGTGATAAGCTGTTCGTTAAAACCAAACAGGGTAATTTCTCGGGCAAAAGGATTGTTGTAACCACTAATGCCTTTGTTAATAAATTGATTCCTGATTTGGATGTAAAACCCGGTCGCGGACAAGTGCTGATTACCAAACCTGTTAAAGACTTAAAGTTTGAGGGTACTTTTCACTATGATAAAGGCTACTACTATTTCAGAAACATTAACAACAGGGTTTTATTAGGTGGCGGACGAAATTTAGATTTCGCGACCGAGGAAACGACGACTTTGGGTTTAACATCGAAAATTCAAACCGCTTTGGAAAAACTTTTAGCAGAAGTTATTTTACCCGATACCAATTTTGAAATCGATTACCGTTGGAGCGGAATCATGGCTTTTGGAAATCGATTGGAACCGATAGTTAAAGAAACAAGCAAAAATATTTTCTGTGCTGTAAGATGCAGCGGAATGGGCGTTGCCATGGGTAGCCAAACAGGAGAAGATGTTGCACAGTTGGTTTTGAAAAGCTTATAATTAGTAGCCTGAGGTTCTTTTTAACGTCAAGTAACTATCGTTCTTACCTTTTCTAAAAAGGTTAAAGGTTTGGGTGATTAATTGAGCAATTGCAGGCGCATAATCTTTGTCGGGCGATATTAACTGAAAGATCCTTTCGAATTTGCCGTTAGTAACAACTATTTCAAATGAAGTTCCGTCTAAAAAAGATCTTTTATCTTCAGGTAGTTTTTCCATGGATAAATCTTTCACCTTACTAATCAGGTTAGAATAGCCTCTATTCTTACGCTTTAAAAACTTCAAACTGTCTATTGTATAAACATAATACCTGTTAAATATACTGCCTAACCTCTCGCTATATTTTTGATTTACAGTGCCAGTGCTTGTTTCAATAAAAGATGAAGATGGTTCTTCCTTAAGGGCTATATAATCGGTATCATGCTTCACTTTTGAAGATAAACTGTCTTGTATTTTGTAAAAGACTTTAACCACATTTCTACCTTGCACAATACTCAAATAAAAAACGTTTAAGCTCTCCGGGTTAACGCCTTTAATTCGGATTTTTGTTTCTTGTTGAGCCACAACGATGACCGGAAAGAGCAAAGCGAAAAACAAAAACTTTGTTTTCATAAATTTTACTTAAAAACAATTGTCTTATTCCCACTCACAAAAACACGATCTTCAAAAATTAATTCCAGCGCCTCTAAAAGAACTTTTTTCTCTATTTCTTTGCCTGCTCTTACCATTTCCTTCACCCCGTAATTATGATCTACATGGGTTGTATGTTGGGTTATAATTGGGCCTTCATCCAAATTATCAGTTACAAAATGGGCTGTAGCACCAATAATTTTTACACCGCGTTCGAAGGCTTGCCTGTAAGGGTTTGCACCTATAAATGCCGGTAAAAAAGAGTGATGGATATTTACAATTTTTCCCGAGTAATCTTTAACAAAATCGGCCGATAAAATTCTCATAAACTTTGCCAACACCAGATAATCTAACTCGAATTGATTAAGAATTCCCTTTATTTCCGCTTCGAATTGGCTTTTATCTTTATCGCTATGGCTTACATAAAAGTACGGAATACCTAATTTTTCGGTAAAGTCTCTTAATGATTCATAATTTCCGATTACGCATTTAACATTAGCACCGAGCGTTTTGAATTGGTTTTTAATAAGGATTTCTGCAAGGCAATGGTATTCTTTAGTAACCAGGACAGCAACTTGTTTTTCGGCTTGTGTTATTAAATTGACTACTGCCGCATCGGGTAAGTTTGCCAGAAGTTTACCTCTTAATTCCTCGAGCTCATTGAGTTCACCCGTACAAGCGATTCGGGTAAAAAAAGCTTTATTAGCTTCATCAACAAATTCACGCATCGCTACTATGTTTAATCTGCTCGCAGCCAAAACTCGTGTAATATTTGTAACTAGCCCAACCTGATCGGGACAAGAAATTAAGATTGTTAATTCTTTCATTAATATTTAAAAGCCAATAATAGTAAAAGTAAGCCACAGATTATCAGATTTTTTTCCCAATCGGTTAAGTAAATCCCTCGGTGGCAAAAAGCAAAATATTTTGGTAAAGCAATTTTAAATCTCGATTTTTACTAAAATTTTTATCATTATGGAAATTGCCGCAATTGCGTTATTAGTTGTTATTTTAATTGTTTTGGTATTACTTTTTTTAAGGAGACCACAACCATCTATCGCTTTAATCTCTGTTGAAGAATTTGAGAAAACCAAAATGGAAAATGAGTTTCTAAAAATTAATTTGGCTAAAGCTGATGAAAGAGTTTCTAATTTAACGGCAGAGAAAGAGCACATAACTATTTTACTTAAAGAGGAGCAACAACGGCTGATTGAGGAGTTGCACGCAGAACGCGATCGACTTGCTGATGCTAACAGAGAACTGGAAGGGACGAAATCTTTCTTTTTTGCCGAAAAAGAAAAACTCGCCGAGCAAAAACTTAGTTATGAGCAATCGCAGGAAAAACTGAACAAAGATTTTGAGCTGATTGCTAATAAAATTTTAGAAGAAAAATCGAGCAGATTTGTTGAACAAAACAGAACGAATTTGGATTTGATTTTAAATCCGCTGAAGGAAAATATAAAGGCCTTTGAAGAAAAGGTGGAAAAGGTTTACAAAGCGGAATCTGATGAGCGCAACATTTTAAAAGGTGTAATTTCTGAATTGCAAATTCAAAGCAAAATGATCCAGGAAGATGCAAATAACTTAACTAAAGCACTTAAAGGCGACAGCAAAAGGCAGGGAAACTGGGGTGAAATAATTCTGGAAAAAGTTTTAGAACGGTCGGGTTTGGTAAAGGATCAGGAATATCGCATCCAAGCCTCGCATACATCCGCCGAAGGCGGTCGGTTTCAGCCCGACGTGGTGATTGATTTACCAGACGATAAACACCTTGTGGTCGACGCTAAGGTAAGTTTAGTTGCTTACGAGCGTTCCGTATCTGCAGAAACCGATGAAGAGCGTGAGGGCTTTCTTAAAGCACATCTGGCTTCCATAAAAAATCATATTCAGGAGCTGTCCTCAAAAAATTATCAGGATTTATATAAAATTAATTCGCCAGATTTTGTTTTGCTTTTTGTCCCTATTGAGTCTTCATTCAGTATTGCCGTACAAAAAGATGCTGAACTTTTTAATTTTGCCTGGGATAGGCGAGTGGTAATCGTTAGTCCTTCAACTTTATTAGCAACTTTACGCACCATTGCGAGCATGTGGAAACAGGAAAGGCAGAACCGAAATGTAATGGAAATTGCCAGGCTTAGTGGCAGTATGTACGATAAGTTTGTCGGCTTTGTTTCTGACATGGAAAATATTGGAAAACACATTAAGAATGGCCAGGATGCTTATGACAAAGCACTTAATAAGCTATCAGTTGGCTCAGGAAATTTAACAAATACCTCTGAAAAAATTAGAAAATTAGGAGCGAAGACAACGAAACAGATTGATATTAAGTATTTGGAAGATGAACATTAAAAACGATCAATGCAAAGCTCCTTGACATTACTTTTTTGCAGTTAATTTCTCAATAAACGCTTGCAAACCAACAATAGAGCAAGGAGAAAAGTATGATTTCCCGGAACTTGGGTCGGTTGTTTTGCCAGAAATAATGCCAACAACTTTCCCGTTATCGTCAACAACAGGGGCGCCGCTTAAACCTCCGAATTGTTCTGGAACAATAACGTCTTTTAATAAAATTCTTTTGCCAACTGTTTTCAAATATTCGAATTCGTAAACTCGCTGCAAACCGCTTTCCATTTTTCTAGTCCACCCCACAACGTAAAGTTTTTCTCCTTGATTAAGTGGTGTATCTCTTGCCTCAAGCACTTTTGTTTTAGAGCGATTCTCCTTGATAGAAAATAGCAACCAATCATCCTCATAAGTTGATTTTTCTAAGATCGGCTCTTCCTTATTTTCATTCAACAATTTATCAACCAGCACTTTTTCAGATGGTTTGCTTAGATTAAATAAGGTCCAGTTTTTGATTCCACCATCGAATGAGATGCCTTTCATCTCATCAGACTTTATGAATTTAATTAAATGTTTTGCAGTAACTGCGAAGGTATCTTGATCTAATTTCAGTAAAAATCCGCAACCGAATTTCGTTTGATTGAATTTGCTATCGAAGAAATCTATTTTATTGACCAAAGCAATATCTTCGAACTTTTTTGATGAAGTTATTTCCTGTCCATAGCAGCTTGAAACAGTTATAAATATTGCTACGGCTAGGATGATTGATTTCATTATTTTAATTATTTTAAGCGTTCCAACCTTGTGCTTTCAACTTATGAATAGTAGTGTATTTTGAAAACATTTACGCTTCAATCAGTTGTTTTAATTTCTCTTTACTCGTTAAAATTTTAGAATATTTACTTGCAAAGATGTGTTCATTATTTTCTGGCAATGTGAATTGTACAACGGCCCCGCTCTTTGTTGATAATTCAAGTATTTCATCTTGATTTCTACTTAACGATAAGCGGGTATAAAAGGCTGTATCACACTGTCTTTGTCGTTCCCCTAAACTCCAATTATTTTTAGATGATTCTATCTCATAAAAATTTCTTTCCTTGCCATCATCAATTCTCATGAGCTTTAGTTAGTGAGACCAGCTGAATTTGAATTTGTCGGACACTGTCTGACGTTTTGCATAAACTTTATAGAATTGCCTCATCTGTTCAATATTTCGAATAGAAAAGCCTTTTCCGAAATCGGCAATAAGCTTAATAGAAAGTCTTTTCATAATTTCCTTTCCATAATCTTCCCTATCTTTGCCGTTCTGTTCCTCCTCACCAATCATCCTACCAATTTCAAAATACGCTAAAACCATTATTTGGTTAACTGTATTTACAATTTTATTGCGAGGATTATTTAGCAAAGCCTAAATACGCTCAATAAAATTTTGGTGTGATAAATTACTATTCATAGCATTTACTTATTAAAGGCGTTCCAACCCTGCGCTTTCAATTCATGCACATTATTCGATTTTGAAACCATTTTACATCCGGAATTTTTATCAGTAACGTGACCAATCACGGTAATATCTACATCATGCTTTAATTTCTTGTAATCTTCCTGACTAATCGTAAATAGCAATTCATAGTCTTCGCCACCACTTAAGGCACAAACTGTAGGGTCGATACCCAGTTCACGAGCAGTTTCATACGTCATTGGATCTAATGGAATTTTTTCCTCATAGATGGTGATTCCCTTATCAGATTGTTCTGCAAGATGTAGAATTTCTGAAGCCAGGCCATCTGAAACATCAATCATAGCAGTAGGTTTAATATCCATTTCTTCTAAAAGTGCAACAATATCCATTCTGGCTTCGGGTTTCAGTTGCCTTTCAATAATGTAATCCTTACCCTCCAAATCAGGTTGAATTTGTGGATTTTCCAAGTAGATCAATTTTTCTCTCTCTAAAATTTGGAGACCCACATAGGCACCTCCTAAATCTCCCGAAACACAAAGTAAATCATGTTCCTGAGCACCGTTTCTGTAAGTTACCTTATCAGCATCAGCATAGCCTATACTGGTAATGCTGATTACTAAACCCTGTTTGCTTGATGAAGTATCACCACCAATAAGATCAATATTAAACTTATTGCAAGCCAATTCAATTCCTTTATAAATTTCTTCTACAGCTTCAAGCGGAAATTTGCTCGATAATCCTAACGAAACGGTAATCTGACTTGCTTTGCCGTTCATGGCATAGATATCACTCAAATTAACCTGAACTGCTTTGTAACCCAAGTGCATCAATGGCACGTAAGCCAAATCAAAATGAATTCCCTCCAGTAACAGATCGGTAGAAACCAAGATTTGTTTGCCTTTCGCATCCAACACAGCAGCATCGTCACCAACACCTTTTACTGAGTAATCATTTCTAATCTTAAAATTGTTTGTTAGGTGTTTGATCAAACCAAACTCACCTAATTCGTTAATATCCGTACGCTCTTTATTTTCAAACATATATCTTAAACCGCCAAGGGCCTTTAATTTTCAAATCTTTCATTTAATAGTGCAGGGCAACTCCTTTTAAATTTTTTCCCATTCTTACCCTTAGGGCTTTCCTCTTTTTGATAAGATTATCCCTTTCCTCTTCTTAAATATTCTTGGAAAAATCCATTTTTCAATATTCCAGTGAAATATTAGCTATGAATTTGCCACCCGATTAAGAACTGACGCTCAAGATGATAAACATCAGGTTATTTCCTTTTGCTCCATCCAGTTCTTACCTTCTGTAAATCTAGCAATTAACATTGCAGCAATGTTATCTCCTGTTGCATTTAAAAGCGTAGCCATCGGATCAACCAACGTGCCTATTATCATTGCTGGCGGCAACGCTTCTGGTGGTAATTGATAAGCCGAGATCATCAGTAATTCTCCAATATATCCACCGTTTGGAATTCCACCCTCAACTATACTTACTAAAACTGTAATGCCCAATGCTAGAATTATGGTATCTACATGCACCAAATCTTTTCCAAAAATGGCAAATACAACGGCTATCTTAATGATAGAACTAATACTCGAACCGTCTTTATGTAAGGTTGAACCTAATGGAATCGTCACATTTGTAATGTATGCCGGAACACCCATTTTTGCGGCACCTTCTAAATTTGCGGGTATAGTTGCTATACTGCTACAAGTACCAATTGAGGTTAATGCAGGTACAATATTATTTTTCCAAAAAACCTTTATGGCTTTAAACCCGCCTGCTACAAATGCATAAAGTGTAAAAAAAACGATGAAATAAAATGCACCTACTCCGTAGTACAAGCCTAAAGCCTTTGCATAAGTACCGAAAAGTTGCGGTCCGAAAACACCAACCTGATAAGCAAAATAAGCACCCAAACCAATTGGCCCTAATTTCATAATCAGGATGATTAATTTTTTCATCACTTCATTTCCCGATACAAGAAAGCTTTTAAATCCATCGCCTTCCTTGCCTGAATATAAAGTGGAAAAACCGACTAAAACTGAAAAAATAATCAGCGCCAGCATATTTTTTCTACTTCCGATTTCGAAGAATTCTCCAACAGTTAAAAGTTGCGTAATCTGCTCTCCGAATGATTGAACTTTTTCGTTTTCTAAAGGTATTGAAGCGGTGCCCAACTGCTGGTGTATAGGAAAAACCCACGTGGCTACTAAAGTTAAAATCGCTGAGATTAAAATCGTTGATAGAAAAACCAATACCATAACGGTTAATAATTTTCCTAGCTTCTTACTTCGATCTATATTTGCAATAGCCGAGGAAACTGCAAAAAACACCAATGGAATTACAGCTGTAAACAACAGGTTTAAAAATATATCTCCAAGAGGTTTTATACTTTCAACACTTTTTCCAAAAATTAAACCAATTATGCTTCCGACAGTTATACCTGCCAAAAGCCACAATAAGCCCGAATAATTTTTCAGAATATTAGTTGTTTTCATTGTTTTAGTTTTTCCTTTACAATCCCAATTCTGCCGATATATCAAGCATTCTTTGAATTGGTTTACGTGCTTGCTCTATAATGTGTTCAGGAACAGTTACTTCAGGTAATCCGTTTTTTAAACATAAATATAGTTTTTCCAAAGTATTTCTCTTCATGTAAGGGCAATCATTGCAAGCGCAACTGTTATTTGGTGGCGCTGGAATGAAAGTTTTATCCGGACAAGCCTTTTCCATTTGGTGGATTATTCCACTTTCCGTTGCAACAATAAATTCGGTAGCCGGATTAGCAATGGCATATTTCAATAATCCTGTAGTAGAGCCAATGTAATCGGCCATTTGTAAAATGGCATCTTCACATTCCGGGTGTGCAATAAACCTGGCATTAGGATGACGCTCTTTCAACTTTGTAATTTTCTCCTGTGAGAAAATTTCATGAACCATACAAGCTCCATTCCAAAGCACTAAATCTCTGCCTGTTTTCTTAGCCACATATGCACCTAAATTCCGATCAGGACCAAAAATTATTTTCTGATCTTTAGGTAAACTCTCTACAATTTGAACAGCATTGGTTGAGGTGCAAACAATATCGCTCAAAGCTTTTAATTCTGCTGTACAGTTTACATAAGTGATTACCAAATGATCAGGATATTTCTCCTTAAACTTTCTAAACAGATGCGGCGGGCAGCTGTCGGCAAGCGAACAACCTGCTTTCACATCGGGTAATAAAACCTTTTTCGACGGTGATAAAATCTTCGCCGTTTCTGCCATAAAATGCACCCCTGCAAAAACTATAACATCGGCATCGGTTTTAGCGGCTTCTTGTGATAAACCTAAACTATCACCAATATAATCTGCAATATCTTGGATATCAGGTTCTTGATAATAATGGGCGAGGATTATAGCATTTTTTTCCTTCTTTAGTTTTTCAATTTCAACAAAAAGATCAAGTGTCGGATCAATGTGTTCCTCAACAAATCCTTTTTTATTAATTTCTTCTAAGACATCAATGTTCATTATTAATTTTCCTTTTTTGAATTTAGACGTTGGTCAAAGATAAAGCTTTCCACGTCTCAATAATTAATAAGTATTTTATTTAAATAAATCTTGTTTGTTTATTAGTGTGTTGGTAACGTTGGTAAGTTTCTAAAAAAAGTTCTTTTATGTAAGTTGTTAATCGTTTACTAACATTCAGATTACATTTTTATAATATGATAGAATTGATTTTCAGCACTATCGAAAAATGACTTAATTTTTATCAATACCGGAATGTTAATTGTTTACAACTGTGTGAAAAGTTAATTACTTGTACAAAGGTGCTTAAAAATTGAGTAAAAGATTGTGGCAAATTGTCTTTTTAGAGTAGCTTTAAACATTCAAATTTATTTGTTAGTATAATTTAGACATAGAGTTAACAGTTGTTCTATAGTTATCAACACAGTTGATAAAGTAAATGTTTTTTAGATGAGAAAAGTAGATTTTCTGGTAATAGGTTCAGGTATAGCGGGTTTAAGTTTTGCCCTTAAGGCTGCCAGGTTTGGTAAGGTTTTAATCGTAACTAAATCAAATGAGGATGAATCTAATACAAAATATGCGCAAGGTGGTGTTGCAGTTGTAGTTGATAAAGGTGATTCTTTTGAGAAACATATTCAGGATACTTTGATTGCCGGCGATGGATTATGCGACGAAAAAATTGTGGAAATCGTTGTAAGAGAGGGTCCTCAACGTATTCAGGAGATTATTGATTACGGGATAAACTTCGATAAAGACAACTCTGGTTTTTATGATTTAGCCAAGGAAGGCGGCCACTCCGAACACCGTGTTTTGCACTATAAAGACATCACCGGATATGAGATTGAGCGGGTACTTTTAAAGGAAATTCATGAGAATCCGAACATAGAGATATTAACACACTACTTCGCCCTCGAGTTAATTACCCAGCACCACCTTGGTGAATTTGTTGATAAACGTACCGAAGATATTAACTGTTACGGTATATATGCCTTTAACACAGAGCTTAACGATGTGGAAAAGATTTTGGCAAATGTTACCGTAATGGCATCTGGCGGTGCCGGACATGTATATTCTGCCACAACTAATCCGGTAATTGCTACAGGTGATGGTATGGCAATGGTTTACCGTGCAAAAGGAAAAGTTAGGAATATGGAGTTTATTCAGTTCCACCCAACAGCTTTATACCATCCTGGGGAGTACCCGTCATTCTTAATATCTGAAGCGGTTCGGGGTTTTGGGGGTGTTCTTCGCCGCAAAAATGGAGAAGAATTTATGCAGGAATACGATGAACGAAAATCATTGGCTCCACGCGATATTGTGGCTCGTGCCGTAGATAATGAGATGAAAAAATCGGGTGATGACTTCGTTTATCTTGATATCACGATGCGTACGAAAGACGATATTCTGAAACACTTTCCCAATATATATGCCAAGTGCTTATCCATAGGTATTGATATGACTAAAGATTATATACCTGTAACGCCTGCTTCTCATTATATGTGTGGTGGTGTTTTGGTTGATGAATACGGTAGATCTTCTATAAAGAATTTATATGCTTGCGGAGAGGTCTCATCAACAGGCTTACATGGTGCCAATCGTTTAGCCTCGAATTCATTGTTGGAAGCAACTGTGTTTGCACACCGTATCTATCAGGATGCCGTTGAAAACTTCAAAAATAATGTGATTCCGGAAAATATTCCAGAATGGGATGCTCAAGGGGTAACACAAAGCAATGAAGATGTTTTGGTTACACATAATTTAAGAGAATTGCAGAAGGTAATGGGCGACTATGTGGGTATAGTTCGTTCTGATTTCAGATTGGAAAGAGCCCATCGAAGGTTGTTTTTAATCTACCAGGAAACGGAAGAGTTTTATAAAAAGAACAAAGTTTCCGTTAAGCTTTGTGAGTTACGTAATGTAATACAAACGGCTTATCTGGTTATAAAATCAGCTATGCAAAGGAAGGAGAGTAGGGGATTACATTTCACAACAGACTATCCGGAGCATGCAAAGGAACTGATTGACACTGTATTTTAGAAAGTCTTCGATTCCTACACATTCATTATAATAAAAAACTTTACAACTTAACCATGGCTTTAATACTGCCCGTAAAAAATAAATACCCTGAAATAGGAAAAGATAATTTCATTGCAGAGAATGCCACTATTGTAGGCGATGTTACTACTGGCCGTAATTGTTCTGTTTGGTTTAATGCGGTAATTAGAGGTGATGTAAATGCAATTACCATTGGGAATGAATCGAACATTCAAGACGGTGCTGTAATTCATGCTACCTACTTAAAAGCATCCACCCACATTGGCAACCGCGTTTCTGTAGGGCATAATGCCATCGTGCATGGTTGCACCGTTCGTGATCATGTTTTAATTGGAATGGGTGCTATTGTTATGGATCATGCTATTATAGAAGAGTATTGTATCATAGCGGCAGGATCAGTTGTTCTTGAGAACACAATTTGCGAAACAGGTTATCTTTATGCCGGAACTCCTGCAAAGAAAATAAAGCCCATTACTGAAGATCAGAGGGCTTTATTGAATAAATTACCGGATAACTATATTATGTATTCTGGGTGGTTTACAAATCCTTAACTATTTAGGTGGTGGAATAGTTAAATTGTTTTCTACTTCCCAATTGGCTCTTAATGATTGTTCTTCAGGCGAATACCATATTTTTTCGGGCTGTACGCCGGCTTTTACATTACCAGTATCCCAAATTCCATTTTTATTATCATCATAGATAACCCTGATAAAATATTTTCCTGCGGGAAAGTTAGATAAAACGATCTTGGCATTTTTAGAAATAACGTACTGCTTTACTGGTGATTTTTTTTCATTTATAAACTCTATTATGTAACTCTTTGTGGTATCGGGAACTGTAATTGTCAGTGTTCTCGACCCATAATTTTCGGTTCCATCGAGTGTGAATTTCTTTGTAAACTCTTTATTTTTAGAATCGAAAATGCCTGTAAAGGCACCCGGAGCAAACTTCAAATCATATGACCTTTTTGCTTTCCAAGGAAATTTTATATAGTATTTAAGAAAATTTACGGAGTCTCTAACCAATTCGAAATTTGTCCGTTTTATAGAATCATCTAGAAAAGTTATTTTAGTTGCATCGGCACCTGTAACAGGCAAAGGGAATGTCAAAGTATATGTTTGAAAAGGATTTAGCTTTCCGGTTGCCGCGTTGTCAATTGGCGTCATATCTCTTGTATACGTGTCCTTTTTTCCTTTCGTTAAATTTATGGTTTGTAATAGTTTTCCATCATCCCGTACTGCAACTTTAACCGAATCGAAACTCAAATCGTTTAGCCACAGTCGTACACTATCGTTTGTTGGATTAAATAGAACTCGTTTACCTGCATCAATTGCCGCAGGATCTGTAATTGTTAGTGATGGCTTTTTTAATTGTTGTGAAAAACTTAATAATATGCTTCCATCGGAATTTATTTTACGCTCCAAAACCCTGAAGTCTGCCGCTTTTTCTTTAAAAACCTGCAGATTAACATTATCTGTATTTTTATCAATAACGATCGGGTCTTTGATGAAGCCCACTTCATCTGATGTTTGCTGGTATATTTTATCGCCGCTGCCAGTTGCTTCTTTTAGGGCATAAACCTTGTAAGTTCCTTTTCTTAAGTTATTTAATTTATAATTTCCCGCACTGTCTGATAACGTGTATATAGAAGGACGCCTTTTTCCAAATAAAGTATCTCGTTCTACGGGTAAGATAAATACGGTAGCTTCCTTTTCTAAATCACCAGTTAAGGCATTAGTTACTTTACCGCTTAATGTTAAGGAATCTATCTCATTTCCTGTCGAGAAAACGTATGTCAGGTTTTTAATGATATTACTTTCATTAATGTCTGCTATGGCTTTACCAAAATTTAAGGTGTAAGTCGTGTTTTTTTCTAGCGTATCCGGGAGGGTGATCTCTAATACTTTCTTCTTTATTTTTAAGATTGGTGCTTTTTCCAGTTCAGGTGAAATATTAAACTCTTTCGTTTCATTTTGGATTTTGAAGTATTCATCAAATTCAATCTCAACCTTTTTAGCCACGAAGTTTCTGGTCAAATTTTTAGGGCTCATACGCACAACCTTTGGAGGCGTTCTGTCTTGTGGACCGCCCGTTACTGGTTGGGGTGAGGCACATCCAAAAATTATAGATGTAAAAACCAAGCAGACAATTTTTACAAGACTAAAATATTGAGCTTTTAAATTTGGCATATTTTAAACGTTCTGAGAAGTTTTTAGTGTTTTTGGGGTCATAACCCTAAAAAATATTTTTTTTAGCTGAGATCGATTCTAATAAAGTCAATATAAAAAATGTTAAAGCACTGAATTTCAACTACTTACTTATATAAACCATTAAAACGGATATATCGGAAGGAGAAACACCCGAAATTCTCGATGCCTGGCCTAAAGTACGTGGTTTTATTTTAAAAAGTTTTTCACGGGCTTCTTTCGATATGGAAACAAGTTTACTGTAATCAAAATCCGGCTTAATTTCTTTGTCTTCCATCTTCAACATTTTTGCTACGATTTGATTTTCTTTCTCAAAATAACTTTCGTACTTAATTTTTATTTCAGCTTGCTCAATCGTTTCGTTATCCAAAGCTTTAGTAGCTTCAGCCAATGATTTACTAACCTTTATAACATCTTGTAAACCTACATGCGGTCGGCCAATTAAACTATGAATTTTTACATTCTGATTTAGTGCGCTTGATCCTAAGCTTTCCAACATAGGATTCGCCTCGGCCATCTCTATTCCTTGAGTCCTTGTAAATTTAACCAATGCGTCTGCAGCTGCAACTTTCTGTTTAACTTTTGCTAAACGTTCATCAGAAATTAAACCAAGCTCATGGCCGATAGGAGACAGTCGGATGTCGGCATTATCTTGTCTTAACAATAAACGATGTTCTGCTCTAGACGTAAACATTCGATAAGGCTCTTCAGTTCCTTTGGTCACTAAATCATCAATTAAAACACCAATGTAGCTGTCCGATCTTTTCATAATCAGCTCATGCTTTTCATTTATTTTTTGATGTGCATTTATGCCCGCCATGAAACCTTGGCAAGCTGCTTCTTCGTAACCTGTTGTTCCATTAATTTGACCAGCTAGAAAAAGGTTGCTGATTAATTTTGTCTCCAACGTTAAGGCCAGTTGGGTAGGAGGGAAAAAGTCGTATTCTATAGCATAACCAGGTCTGAACATTTTCGCATTCTCAAAACCTGGGATTAATCTAAGCGCTCTCTGTTGTACATCTTCTGGAAGTGAGGTAGAAAATCCATTTACGTAAATTTCGCAAGTGTTCCATCCCTCGGGCTCTACAAAAATTTGGTGTCTGTCACGTTCAGCAAAACGGTTAATTTTATCTTCAATGGAAGGACAATATCTCGGGCCTAAGCCTTTAATTCTGCCTGTAAACATTGGCGATTTTTCGAATCCTTCTTTTAATGTTTCATGCACATCTCCATTAGTATAAGTAATCCAACAACAGCGTTGGTCCGTTGATACTTCCGTATCTGTGAAAGAAAATTTACTGGGGTTTTCGTCTCCCCATTGCTCTTCCATTTTAGTATAGTCCAAACTCCTTCCGTCTACTCGTGGTGGGGTACCGGTTTTCATTCGGCCTGCTTCCATACCCAGTTGTACAAGTTGTTCAGTTATACCAGTCGATGCTCTTTCTGCTGTTCTGCCTCCACCAAACTTCTTCTCTCCAATATGCATTACGCCATTTAAAAAGGTTCCATTTGTTAACACCACAGCAGTGCTTTCTATCTCCATCCCAAGAGAAGTTTTCACGCCATAAACGGTATTGTCTTTAACTAATAAACCAACCACACTGTCTTGCCAGATATCTACGTTTGGAGTTCTCTCTAAAGCCAATCTCCATTCTTCTGCGAATCGCATTCGGTCGATCTGGGCTCTTGGACTCCACATAGCAGGTCCTTTCGATTTATTGAGCATTCGAAACTGTATGGTTGATTTGTCCGATATTATACCAGAATATCCACCCATAGCATCAACCTCGCGAACGATCTGCCCTTTAGCTACACCACCCATTGCTGGGTTACAACTCATCTGGGCAATGGTACCCATGTTCATTGTTATTAATAAAACAGATGATCCGAGATTAGCAGCAGCGGCGGCAGCTTCACAGCCCGCGTGACCTGCGCCAACAACAATCACTTCGTATTTTGAAAACATTCTACTTATTTTTTCTATGTTCCACGTGGAACAGTTTGTTTTAATTCTAGTCTGTTGATGTTTCACGTGAAACATCAACAGATCAAGTGACGGATGTTTACTCAGAAAGCTCTAGCCAACGCATGGTGTAATCATCCAATTTTTGTTTGAGTTTTTCAATCTCTCCAGATACTTCCTGAATTTTAATGTAATCTGTTGCATCAATTTTAGTGATGCTCTCTGTTAATTGGCCAATCTTAGCTTCTGTCTCAGTTATTCCCTTTTCGCTTTCATCTAGCTCTTTCTGCTCTTTAAAGCTCAACTTTTTCACGCTCTTTGCAGGCGCTTGCTCCTGTGATGTTGATGTGGATTTCTTAACCTCTGGTTTAACCTTCGGTTGCTCTAAACTCAACCGGTACTCAGAGTAATTGCCATTGTAGATTTTAACAACGCCTTCTCCTTCCATTATAAAAAGCTGGTCACTCATCTTATCGAGCAAATACCTATCGTGCGAAACCAACATCAAAATACCCGGGAAGTTTTCTAAGAATTCTTCCAAAACGTTTAAAGTGTCTATATCTAAATCATTGGTGGGCTCATCTAAAATCAAGAAGTTTGGATTCTGCATCAAAACCTTCATCAAGTTCAATCGCTTTTTTTCACCACCGCTTAATTTCTCAACCATGCCATGTTGTTTCTTCGGCGGAAAAAGGAAAAGCGTGAGTAGGGCAGAAGCAGTTATTACTGAACCATCGGCCATCTTAATATATTCAGCGTCTGATTTCACAATATCAATAACTCTTTCTTTTGGATCGAATGTTAAGCCACCTTGTTTGTAATAACCGAAAACAGTCGTTTCGCCGGTGTCAACGGTACCTGCGTCGGGCTTTAGTTGACTTGTTATAATGTTCAGTAACGTAGATTTACCAGTTCCGTTTTTACCGGCTAAACCTATTCTATCCCCTTTTTTAAAAGTGTAACTAAAATCATTGATAATTGGACGACCATCAAACGACTTTGCGATGTGTTCAACTTCAATAATTTTTCCACCTTGTCGAGACATCTTCATTTGAAGCGTAACGCTTTGATTATCAGACTTTTTCTTAGTTTTTTCTTCTAAGTCGTAAAAAGCATTGATTCTGGCGTTAGATTTCGTTCCTCTAGCCTGTGGCATGCGCCTCATCCACTCTAATTCTTTTTTCAATAGCTGCTCATTCTTGTGCTGAACGGTAGCATCTAAGGCTTCTCTTTCTGATTTCTTTTCCAGATAGTAAGCGTAATTTCCATTATAGTTGAAAATTTTTCCCCTATCTAATTCAACAATTGTGTTGCAAACATTATCTAAGAAATATCTGTCGTGAGTTACCAGGAGTATTGTTTTCTGGCCGGTGGTCAATAATTTTTCCAGCCACTCAATAGTGTCAATATCCAAGTGGTTGGTCGGCTCATCCAAAACTAAAATTTCCGGATCTTCAATTAAAAGTTTCGCCAAAGCCAAACGTTTCTTTTGTCCACCTGAAAGCGTGGAAATTTTTTGCTGCAAATGAGTGATACCCATTCTGTTCAAAATGGTTTTTATCTCATGTTCATATTCCCAGGCATTATGTTCGCTTAATTCCTCATATAAACGATTAAGCGTTTTCTCATCGGGGTTAGGGTTTTCAATTAACTCTTCATATTCTTTAATCAATTGCTGCTGCTTATTTTCCAAAGAAAATATGTGATCACTAATAGAAAAGCCTTCAGTAAATTGAGGTTCCTGATCGAGAAAACCTATTTTAACAGCTTTGTTTTTAACAATTTTGCCTTCGAGCGGAGGGAACCTTTCTGCCAATAATTTCAAAAGTGTACTTTTACCGGCGCCATTAATTCCTACCAACGCCACACGTTGGCCTGAGTTAATGCCTAAGGTTAAATTTTTAAATAGCCATTCGTCATGGTAACCATGACCTAAGCTTTCTGCCGCAATTAGTGTGCTCAATTTATTTGTATTTCGGTTTTATAAAGAAAAATTAGTGCAAAAGTAAGTATAAAATATTTGGCAGGGTATAAAGATGTTCCAAAGCCACTATGTATCAAGCAAAAATGGCAAAATATTGATTTACCATCATCACATATTGGTTTGATTAATTGGTTTTCGCAATGTTCGCATAATGGATTTCCGATCTTTTTATTTCACCCGGTAACATTGTTGGATCTTGACGTTTTTCAAATTGTTAAAGAAAATTTAGCAGGTGTAAATGTCATCCATTAAATAATGCACAAATTCTTCTTAAGGAAAATGATGGTCAAATAACCAATGTCCATATGCATTGATTGGGGTTATTCTAGTATCAGCTTCTTTGGAGAAGGACAATCATAACAAACGAAAACAGCGGCCGGAATCGCTCCGCCGCTGCTTCAATCATTAACTAAAACTAAACTTTATCTTTATTCGATGTTTAGAGAATAGATTCTAAAACATCAACGTTTATATCTTCATACCTGTTAGATGCGTAGGTAATAACAGAATGGGCAGCACTTACATTTGTATTGGCGGCAACAAAATCATTCATATTTACTTTGGCAACTGAACCTAACACGGCATTGTAACTTTCAGTAGAACCACTTAAAACCAAGTTCGAGGTGCCATTAACGTTTGTGCTTAAGTTTACAGTGTTCACTTTGATATCTGCAGTCGCATTATCGTTTAAAACCACATTTAGATTTAACAAATTGAAGTTTCCGGAGGTTTTAATGCTCGAAGTATTTGAGGCTTCAATTACTGATAAATTATTTACATGAGCAATAACTGTTAATGGGGTTGCTGTAAATGAGCTGATTCTCAACTCACCGTCTTGTTGTTGTACCAATGCGTTTTTGGAGAAGTAGTTGTCGTAAACCTCAACGCTTTCTTTTGCATCCTGAACTAAAATCAATTTTACGTTTCCGCTGATTTTAATTTTGCTGATATTTTTAACCGAAGTTAAGTTGGTGTAGTTGTTATTGTTTTCAGTTGCATTTGCTGCAACGCTTGCAGTACCTAAAATGATTGTTGTTAAAGCTGCTGCGAATAATGTTTTAATAGAAGTTTTCATAACTGTATATTTTAATTTTTTTAAATCTTTTTGTTGTTGTTTTCGAATATAAGACTGCAAGAGGGCAGAAAGGTTGCACGCAATTTTGCCTTAATATACCAGCGCAGGTAAATTATCGACCAACGCCTGTAAGTTTTAGACGAACGGCACTAAAAAAATTAATTTGAAAAGCAGTTTCAGTGAAAATAGGAGAATGCAGCCCCGCTTTTTGCTTCAACAAAAGCCGAAAAGGCTTTTGGTTTCCGCTGCAATCGTGTTTAATTAACTGTGGTTTAGTAACTTACCAAAATGGGTTTGCCTTTCATTTCTCTAAACCCTTTAGCTGAAAGCTGGTCTCCTTTTCTGCTAACGGTTGCATGTGGTTATAGTGTTGAGGAAAGGAGAAATCTAAACGAAGTAAAAATTGTATTGAACTGCTTATAGTGATCCGGCCTCTTTACGGTATCTTACACCAAGCCTGCCTCAAGCCTGAAACCCAAATACTCATCTTCCTTTTGAGTCATAAGGGCTTTTGCTGCCTTGCCTTTATCCTTGTAGCCAAGCAAGTGCAAAGTTCCATGAATCATAATCCGACAAACTTCATCAAACTCATGGGTGTTAAAGGTTTTTGCATTCTCCCTTACGCGTTCAATGCTGATGAAAATATCGCTTACAATCTGTTTCTCCTCATCCGAATTGTCGAACGTGATGATATCGGTGTAGGTATCGTGATTTAAATATTGTTGATTAATGCCCAGTAAATACTCATCGCTGCAGAAAATAAAATTGAGTTCTTGTAATTTAAAGCCCTCCCTTTCAATGGTTGATTTGATCCATTTTTTAACCTTGATTTTCTGAGGAAGATTGTAAGTAACAGATTCTGTAAAAAATGAAATTGCAGGCATGTGGATATGTTTGAAGCCGCAAATTTAAGAAATAAAAATTAGCCGCAGATTCGGGGATTACGTCATTTTGAATTTTAACTTAGTATTTAATGCTGTACGGAAGACCGCGAGGGTAATTACTTCATCTCCAATATTTTCAAACACTAACACAAACCTCTCCAAAACCAAATAACGAAAGTGCTTTTTGATTTTTTGTAATAATCAACCAAAGCCTACCTCACCAGATTTAATCATTTTTATGGCATTTTATTTCGAGACAACAAATTTTTTGCCATCAATGTTTTGAATGTAAGAATAATTAAAAGGAACTAAAACACTTCCGTCTAAGCTTATTACTCCATATTTTTTATTCCTGGTGCAAATTAAGGTTTTGTTAAAACTAATATCGTCATCATAGTAATTTCTACTCAAATCAATATTTTTTAATTCTTTGCCTTTTGAATTAAAATAGATTGAATTACCATTTTTTTTCAGGTGAAAATACTTATCATTAAAATATTCGCTTCCTCTTTCATATTTCGGAGCTATTATTACATTAAGATTCTTACCTATAACCCCAATGCCATTATTATCAGTAATTTGAAAAAAATCTTTATTAATAACATACTCATCTAATTTAACTGAATATGTATCGAAATAGTTAAACCGAACATCAGATGAGAAATTTAAACTTTTAGTCGTCTTTATTGAACCGTTGAATATTATTTTGTGCCATTTATTTTTATCAAGCACTAAGACTTCTTTATTTGATATAGGGAAAACGATTTGATATTTAGCTGGAAGTAATTCTTTTAACGAGGTATTTAGTAAGTCATAACGAGCGTTTATTTTTGTGATATAAAATGCATTGGGAAAAACCTTTATTTCATCATAAACGTGTTTTACCAATACGGTTCCATTAGGTGATAATATTCCGAATTTATTTTTTGTTGCCGAAATTACATTATTGTTAATTCCGTTTTCAAGTAGATCATATTTGAATGGTATTTGCATGTTTCCATCGAAGTCAAACGCACCACACTTTCCGCTTGTTTTTTCTTCATTATCGTAAATAGTTTCAATTATTCTATTATCTTTTTTAACCGTAACGATGTAACTGCTTAACCTTTCTCGTATTGTTTTATTAATATCCTTATTAATTATATCGCTAAATGTATAAGCAAACACCAATTTCTTGCCAGATGTAATTTTTTTGAAAATGGGTGGTAGAATTACTTTTCCATTATCATTCACTAAGCCAATTGAGTCTTTAATTTCAAAACATACCATCGAAGAGGTTAAGTTTCTAACACGGCCAAACTTATTTTTCAAAATAACATTGCCCTCATTATCCATTATACCCCAGTTATAATTTATGTCTTTAGTAGCGATTAGCGAGTCTGTAAGCGGCTCTACATCAACAAATTCAGTTTTAGTAAAACTATCGGTTTGTAAATTAAGGAGTTGGCAAAAACCATTATAACCACTCAAAAAAGTTTGATTGAATAAAAACGGGCGAAATTTTAAAAAATCGAATTCGGTTTTTTGCTTTACTTTATTGTTTTCAATTGTAAAAAGTGCTCTACCTTTTCCATTAGAAATTTGAATGTATCTTTGATTACCAAACGACCTATTTACTCTGACCTTTTCAATATCTCGATAAATAAAGTCAATATGTTTATTTTCATGGTCATCAATAACCCCAGTTAAATCGGCATCCGAATAATCTTTAACATCCGATTTAAATTCAGTTGCAGAATATAAGTTATTAAATAAAAACGCTAAATTTTGATAATCCTTTTTAAGGATTTCACCTCTATTTATTTCATAGATGTTATAGCCTTTATTTTGCGCAGAAAGTGTTGTATAAAAGCAAAAGAGAACGATGCTTAAAAGATATTTTTTCATTTTTAGTAAGTCCAGCTTGCAAATATATATAATAACGAAAACTTACCTCATCCCACTCAAGGATTTCAAATATTCGGCGATTTTAGTTTTATAATAATAATTTAAACCAGGAGGCAATTTCTGCAACATATCGCTCCCGTTTTGTTGCTGCTTTTTAAAGTCATCTACCATTTTTTGGTAAGATGGTGGAAATTCCTTGGCTGCTTTACTCTCCCGTTTTGAATCCTCTTCCTGGTCGCGTTCAGCTTTCTCTGCTTCTAATAGCTTGGTTAACAGCTCTTTCTGGCGATTTAAGGTCTCTTGCTGTAAACGCTTATTCACCAAGTCGCTTTCTGTCTGCTTCATTTCCTTAATGGCCTCATTAAGATTGCCCATCTTACCCGAACCATTTTTATTTTCTTCACGGTTGATTTTTTCCAACGCCTGGCGAATCATTTGCTGTTGCTGTGCCATTTTTCCAAACTCCTGACTCATTTGCCCTTTGCCAACGGTACCTTGATTTTGCCCCGATTTTTGCATCTGCTCACGAGCTTTTTGCATGCTTTTATTCAACTGCTCCTGCATCTGCGAGAGCTGCTTCATACCTTGTTTTTGTTTTTTACCACTCCCAGGTTTCGAGTTCTTTTGCATGTTTTGCAATTGATTCAACGCCTCACTCAGCATCAAGCTCAAATTGTTAATCGAAGTCATGGTAAACTGCTGATAGCGGTTTGCTTCTGGTGTTCTTCTTTCGCCAAGGCTTTCCAAGCTCTTATCAAGGTTGAAATTGATTTTATTCATTTCCTCATTCACTGTAGATTCAATTTGAGGAACACGCTTGCTCAAAGCGTACAAACTATCGGCAATGGTTTTCAGGTTATCTTTAATGCTGCGTTGCTTTTGAACATTGTTGACATAAGATGGATCAGCTGAAGTCATTTTTTTTAACGTTAACATCACTTTTTCCTGCTCAAAAGAGGTATTCAGCAAGTTTTCAAGGAGCTTACGCAACTCTTTGGCGTTCAGGTTGTTTTCCATTTCCTCACCTTGCTGCTGCATTTCGCTCATTTTTTTCGAAAGTTTTTCCATCTGCTCGCCAGCTTTTTGTTGTTTCTGGCTAGCGCCTTTCGAATCTTTTTTATCTAATGCATCCTTACTATCCTGTTGGTCTTTTTGAATATCCTGCACATCTTTTTCAGGGTTTTCGAATGGATTAGGTTTTTCTAACGACTGATTTTTGTTTTCCAGTTTTTTCAAATCATCCTTTAAATCTCTCATTTCCTTATTCAAAGCCTCTTGCTTTTGTTTAAGCGATTCGTTATTCTGCTTTTTATCAGCCGTTTCCTTGCTTAATGCTTTTTGTTCTTTAGCCAGTTCATTTAAACGGTCGATGTCGTTTTGCAGGTTTTGTTCAAATTCAAGTTGTTTGTAGAGTTCTAAAATCCTATCCAATTCATTCTTGAGCGTTTTATTATCCAATTGCATCTTCGAAAGTTCGTTTTGCGTTTGGTCTTTGTTTTTCTCGTTCATCAGGTTTTGCAACTTCTGCAAAAGTTCCTTTGTTTTTTCATCCAGCACATGATCAAACAAATCCTTTATTTGGTTTTGTTTCGCTAAAAGCTCTTCGGTTTGCTTTTGGTCTTCCTGCTGCTGAATGTTTTTATCGTTTTGCTCTTTAATTTCTTTCACGGCCTCATCCAACTGCTTTTGTTTATCAAGCAAAGCCTCAATTTGCTTTTTATCCTCAAAAGAAATCTGCTTCTTGTCAATTAGGCTTTCGGCAACTTTTTTACTTTCTTTTTCGATGGTATTGGCCAAACGAATGGCTGATTGTACTTTTTGTTTAAGTGCCTGGCTGTTAGCGCTTACCTGCTCGGCAGTTTCTTTTTTGGTAGGCTGTTTAAAAGTTTTAATCTCCGATCGGGCTGTTTTTGAACCATTAATGGCATCATTATCAGCTACTTCAAAATAATATTCAATTTCCTGGCCAGGTTTTATCGATGCTGTTTTTAAATCCCAGAAGTAAAAAAAGGTATCTCCTGTGGAGCCGGTTTTGATGGCGATATTCTTGCCGGCAGTGCTAATTATTTTATTGTTTTCTTTGATAGTATACTTGAAACTTAATCTGCTGAAACCATAATCATCTGTAATCTGTCCGCTAAAATACAACGCTTTATTGCTTAACGAATCAGGCTTTTCCTCAACCTGAATATTGGGAAATTGGTCTTTTACTACAGTAATTTGGTGCGATATCGAGTCTGTAAGTGTCACAAAATCATTTTTTGGACTAATGCTATATTTCGAATTATTGCGAATCGTAGCATTAAATGCTGATTCATCATCATCCACCTTCAACACAATTTGCTTACCATTTAACGTAAATAGCAGCGAATTGCTTTGGCCAGTTTTGAAATTCCAGGTAACACGAGTTCCTTCGGGTAAAAGGATATCGCCCACGTTAGCAATCACCTCGGGTTTTTTACCTAGGTAAGATGGATAATTTAAAGTTGCCGATGCATTTAATAACTCCGGGCGAGGCTTAACACTTACTGTGAAAACTGAAGAACTAAATCCGCCGCCCTTAAAAATCAGTTTTTTATCATTCTGAATGTTTTTGATGCTGTAATTAAACTGGCTGATGGTTTCCTTAACCAATTTATAGGTGTTTTTTCCATCTTCAACATAGACTTCGGCAGGCAATTCATCACCAGCCAATTTCAAATTTATAGTTACATCATCGCCCTGCGTAACGGTTAAATTTTTGTTTAAAATAGTAAAGCTAAAAGGTGCTTTGGGTGCAATATACTCATCATATTTAAAGAAACTATTGGTTCCTTCACGTAAAATAGCAGGAGCAATAACCGCAATTAATAAGATGACAGATAGCGGAATGAACAGGTACTTCAGGTACTTTCTGTTGTCGTTTATCCGAACGGCAGTGTAAAACGGAACCGGCTTCAGTTCCAAAATCTTCTGATCAATACTCGCCATAATTAGCTGATTATTTTCCGGCAAATTCTCGGAAAGTTTATGCAGCTGCAATGTGTTCAAGAGTTTATCCTTTATATCGGCAAAGTGATCTCCAATAATAACCGAGGCCTCATCGAAAGATAAATGCTTGCCTAACTTCAGCATCGAGAGCAGAGGTTTTACAATTAAAAAACCTATCAATAGTAAGCCGAACAGCAGGTACGCGAAGAAAATAATGGTCTTTAAACCTGCTGTTGGGTTTAGATAATACAGACTTAAAAAAACAAGTACATACAAGCCAAGTAAAATTGCTGCTGCATAAATGGCACCACGCAAAATCTTATTTAAATAAAATTTACGGATAAACTCATCTATCTTCCTCAACAAATCACTGTAATTACTGCTTACCATATCAACGTAAATGTAAAAATTGTTCCTATCAAATAAAAGAAACCGTATTAAGGTAACGTGTTTATTTCAAATAGTTTATTTGAAAGATAGAATAATGGTTTGGAAAACAATGTTCAGCGTTTCATGGAGGTTTTCTGTCCCGCTTTTTGCTGCTCCCGATGAAAAATCGGGATTCGCGGCAATCGGGTTTATTTAACAAAGTTTGTTGCTTTTGGCTTAAGACCTAAAACGCGTTACAATATGAACAGGTAGCTAAAGCGGCCTGCAATGAAATGCAAATCGCTAATAAAATTCATTGCCCGTTCGGCTTCAGCCAACGGCTATAAATTAAAATATTTATCTTGTATAGTTAATACAAAGGTTACATAGATTTTAAATGAGTATTCTAATAAAAATCTACTTTTGAATTTTTGTATAATCACCCCAAATATGAAACGAGCACTTATTTTAACAAGCATGGTATTCATTTTTACCACTTCTTTTGCCCAAAAATTTAACTGGAACAAAAACCAGGTAATTGCCCATCGGGGCGCATGGAAAAAGAATAACTTTCCTCAAAACTCCATTGCGTCGCTAAATGAAGCGGTAAAATTAGGTTGTTACGGTTCAGAATTCGATGTATGGATGACAGCCGATAATGTTTTGGTTATCAATCACGACCCCGAATTTCAGGGTTTAACTATCGAGAAAGTAAAATACCAAGAACTGTTAACCAAAACCATGAGCAATGGAGAAAAAATTCCAACTTTAGAAGCTTACCTAAAAGAAGGTAAGAAACAAAAATCAACCAAATTGATTTTAGAAATAAAACCATCTCTAATCAGTAAAGAACGAGGTATTGAGGTTACAAATGCCTGTATCGATATGGTTAAAAAGGTTGGGGTTTTAGATTGGACAGAATACATCAGTTTCGACTATGATTATTGCAAACGCATTCTGGAGATTCTACCAAAAGCAAAAGTAGCTTACCTGAGAGGTGAGATTAGTGCTGAACAAATGAAGGCAGACAAACTAACCGGTGTTGATTACCATTACAGCATATATCAAAAAGATGGTTGGATAGAAAATGCGCACAAATTAGGCTTAACGGTAAATGCCTGGACTGTAAATACGGTTCCTGAAATCCAATGGCTATTGGCACATAATGTTGATTACATTACAACCAACGAGCCGGAGTTAACTTTCGAAGAAATAAAAAAAGCACCGGTTGCATTAGGGTGGAAATTAAAATGGGCAGATGAATTTGATGATAAAGGCTTGCCTTTAAGCAAAAATTGGGGTTATGATGTTGGCGGAAAAGGATGGGGAAATAATGAGCTTCAATATTATACGGAGGCTGATACGATTAATGCCAAAAATGTTAAGGGAAGTTTGTACATCACGGCAGTTAAAGCAGACAAAGAAAGTAACAAATACACATCAGCCAGATTGGTTAGTAGAAATAAATTTGATTTCAAGTATGGCAGGGTAGAAGTAAGAGCGATGTTGCCAAAAGGCAGAGGCTTATGGCCTGCCATTTGGGCACTCCCAACGGTTCAAAAGTACGGTGGTTGGCCTAAAAGTGGTGAAATAGACATTATGGAGCATGTTGGTTATGAGCCCGACAGCGTATATGGAACTGTACACACGGAAAAATTTAATCACATTCTTAAAACGCAGGTAGGCAAAGGTGTAAGGATAAACCCTTACGATGCCTATCATATTTACGCCATCGAGTGGTACGCAGACCGTATGGAGTTCTTTGTAGATGATCAAAAATATTTAACCTTCAAAAATACAGGTAAAGGTCCTGCCGATTGGCCATTTGATCAAAACTTTCACTTGATTTTGAATTTAGCTGTTGGTGGCAATTGGGGAGGGAAAAAAGGAGTTGATGACGCCATTTTTCCGGCAACCATGAAGGTTGATTATGTGAGGGTTTACCAAAAGTAGGTCTTAATGACATCTACGAAGTACCGTTCACAAGTTTTTTCATGAAGAATTAAGAGGGCTACTAACAGACTCGTTACTTATTCATAACTTGCAGTATCTAAGCTATATTGTATAATTTATGGACTCACGTAGAGAATTTTTAAAAAAGGCGGCGTTATTCGCCGGGGCTACGGGTATGGCTAATGCCTTGCCCAGCTCGGTATTAAAGGCAATGGCAATAAATGCCGAGCCCGGAAGTACGTTTTACGATGCCGAGCACATTGTGTTTTTGATGCAGGAAAACCGTTCCTTCGATCACATGTTTGGGAAAATGAAAGGGGTACGCGGTTTTAACGATCCGCATCCGCACATCCAGCCCGATGGTAATAAAGTTTGGCTGCAAAAGGATGGTCAGGGTTATACTTATGCGCCATTTCATGTTGATATCAATAAAACGAAAATTACCTGGCAAGGCGGTTTACCTCATTCCTGGAGTGACCAAGTTGCTGCCCGAAACGGAGGGCGTTATGACAAGTGGTTTCCTGTTAAATCGGCGATGACATTATCGTATTACGATAGAAATGACATCCCTTTTTACTATGCTTTGGCAGATGCTTTTACCGTTTGCGATCAGCACTTTTGCTCATCGCTAACAGGCACAACTCCCAACCGTTTATTCTTTTTTACAGGAACTGTTCGGGGAGAAAAAAGCGCCAACAAAGTGGCCGTCGTAAATAATGAACAGGCAGAATCGCAAAATAATGTTTTTGTAGATTGGCCAACCTTCCAGGAAACGCTTGAAGATAATGGCATCGACTGGCGCATTTATCAAAACGAACTTTGGACCTCAAAACTTCCTGAAGGAGAAATCGACGATTGGTTAGGCAACTACGGCGATAATCCCGTTGAATATGTAACCAGGCATAATGTTAAGCTTTCTGCATATTTCAGGAAAAACGGCGATAAAACCGTTAAGCCGGCATTAACTCCCGAAGAGGTTCAGGCTAAATATGATAAATTATCCCAACGGGAGAAAAATTTAATTGATAAAGCTTTCCAGACAAACATTAGCGAGAAAGATTATTTGGAATTAGCGCCTTTTACATTCACCAATGATGAGGGAAAATCTGAGACGATAAACATCCCGAAAGGAGATATATTTCATCAGTTTAGAAAGGATGTTGATAATGGGAAACTGCCGGCTGTTTCATGGTTGGTGGCGCCTCAGCGATTCTCTGACCATACAAGCTCGCCACTTTACGGAACTTGGTACGTGAGCGAGGCCTTGGATATTTTAACCAAAAACCCCGAGGTGTGGAAGAAAACTATTTTCGTTTTAACTTATGATGAAAATGATGGTTATTTCGATCATCAACCACCATTCGTAGTACCAAATCCTGATGATAAATCAAGCGGAAAGGTATCCGAAGGAATAAATTTTGCAACGGATTTTGAGACAAAAAAAGGCAGTCCGATAGGTTTAGGTTACCGTGTACCAATGGTTATTGCCTCACCCTGGAGCAAGGGCGGATTTGTAAATTCACAAGTTTTTGATCATACTTCTTCCATAATGTTTATGGAGAAGTGGTTAAGTAAAAAGACAGGGAAAAACATTAAAAGCAATAACATTAGCGATTGGAGGCGAAACATTTGTGGCGACTTAACTTCGGCTTTTCGGCCGTATAATGGCGAGGTAATTAAAGCTCCAGAGCCATTAAATCGCGAGACGGTAGTCGCAAATATTGGTAATGCTAAAAACAAACCGGCACAGGTTGGGCCGACGGCTCTCAACAAAAATGATGTCGCAAAAATTAATAAGTTCGAATCATTTTCAAGCCAAACGTCTGTACATGCGCCAAGGCAAGAACAAGGCACAAAACCTGCTTGCGCACTTCCTTATCAAATAAATGCAGATGCTGCTTTGGTTAACAGTGAGGTAGAGCTCACTTTCCAATCTCCAAAACCGCCTTTTGGAAATAAAACCGAAACAGTTGGCGTCCCTTTTACAATGATTACGACCGAAAGTTTTAAAGGCGTTAAAGGCAAGGTTTGGGCTTATGCAGTTAAAGCAGGCGATAAGTTATCAGAAAAAATCGATATTGAAGACTTTGATAGTGGTGTCTACGACTTCCGAATTAGCGGTCCCAATGGTTTTTACAGGCATTTCGAAGGGAGTAAGAAGAATCCTCAAATTGGTATCAAAGCTAAAGCAGAACAGGGTGGCCTGGTTACCAAAAAATTAACGGGCAACTTGGTTCTTACAATTGAAAATAGGGGAGCTTTGCCAGTAAATCTTCAAATTATAGATAATAAATACAAGGCTGCGGTGCAGGATGTTGTTTTGAAATCCAATTCGACCACCACTGTATTGTTGAACTTTTCGAAAAGCGCACACTGGTACGACTTCAGCGTTATCCAAAAAGGAAATGCCATTTTTAAGCATAGATACGCAGGAAAAATAGAAACCGGTGAGTTTACCATTACCGACCCGTATATGGGTAATGCGTTAAATTTGGCTTAGGCGTATAACGCCTGAGTGCGAGACACAAAGTAAGCACATCAAAACTGCGCTTAAATGGCGAGGTCTCTAAACCCGCTTCCCAACAAAAAAGGCTTCAGAAATTTCTGAAGCCTTTTCCATCATATTTAACTCGCTTTAAAAAGCAATTGGTAGTTCAATTTGTGTTTTATCCCAAGCGGCAATTAGGGTTGCTCCTGATGCCAACGGTGTAAAAGTAATTGAAAAATATTCAATCGCTTTTGAGAGTGATTTGACTGGAACATTTACACGAACGAGGTCTTTCTTCTGATCGTAACTAAAAGCGCCCCATCTGTCAGTTTGTGAATTTATAATTATTGTCCAGATATCTTTATTAGGGATTGCAAACAAACTGTACTTTCCGGCTTTAATCTTTTTCCCGCTGATGGTTACCTTATTAAAGAATTGAATCTCGGTGCTTTCATTTGCGCCGAAACGCCAAACCTTTCCGAATTGTTCAAGAACGCCAAAAATATCACGGCCTTTTTTTTGCGGACGAGAATAAACCACTTTTATAACGGGCTTGGCAGCATCATCAGCCTTAACCTTTGCGGCATTTAGGGGAAAATAAACAATATCTGCCGGACTCGGATCTGCAGCAGCGAATTTTACATCAGCATTTGTTGGCTCTTGTGCTTTGGCGCTAAAGCATAAAAGAGCGAAAACAAGAACAACTATATTTCTCATTTGCTCTGAAATTTTTGGTTTTAAGGATGCTGTTTGAAAAAGATGCTTAAGAAAATCTTAGTATTTTCTTCCTTTAACAATTGCATTTAAAAATAAGCCTGCTGTTAACAAACCTAAAACACCGCCTAATAAAGCGAAAATGTAACTGTGTGTTATTACGGCTCCTGTAAACATGCCGAAAAATAAACCTAAAGCATAATAAAGCCAGTTGAAGTTATTGTTGCTGTTTTCTTGTACACTCATTTTTTTAATTATTTGAGGCAAAGTTAATATTTATTTTAAAAATTCATCAATAAGTGTTGTTCAAATATTTGCCCGTAAACCTTGGAATGATTTGGTTAAGTTTGGCCCGAGATCAGTTCCAAGGTAGCACAATATATAAAAAAACCAGTATAATAATTCTATATTCGAGGTGGCAGGAAGAGCTACAGGCATTATGACTCAAGAAATTGGTGGCATAATCTACAAACATGGAGCATCAAGGGTTGAAAGCGAACGGGTATGCAGGTTACAAAGGTATTGCAGGGTTTTTCTTGCAACTCAATAATTCTGTAATGAAAAAATTAATAATCTACCTATTTTGCCTATTTGCATTTAGCCAATTGGCAAGTTGCCAAAACAAAACAGAAAAAAAAATGGGTACAGAAATATACGATTGGCAAGAAACTATATCTTGTCCCCCTGGTTATCCCGTGGAAGTTTATAAAGGCGGATTGCAAAACCTAAAAGAAGGTACTTATGTATCTTTAAATCTTGGGATCCATAGAGGTTTGGAGGGATGGGGAAGCGAGGGAAGAAGTATGGACTCCGGTGGTAAACCTTTACCCGATCACCTCAACGTGGTCTATCTGTCCTTTGCTGAAGACAAGTTTTTTCAGGTAGATTGCAATCTGGATTACGAAATGATGGCTTCTCTTTTCCGAAAAGGATATGATATTAAAGCAATTAGCGGCAGCGGAAAAATAAGACACGAAAGTTATAATACTATTATTGTAGGCTTTGCACCTGGGGGAGTCTGTGTGGTGTGGATATCAGGAATAGGCAGGCAAACGGAAATAGGTCGTTATCAAGGTAGAGAAGTAGAGATTCCCAAACAGGAGATAGAAAATCTGGATAGCCACAATCATCTGATGTTTGAACCGGAATATCGAAAAAAAATGATGAAAGACCCCAACATCGTTCCTTTAGCGCTACAAGGCAAGCCTATCTCTTATGGTTTGTGGGATACTTACCGCAACAAATACAATTGGAAACCTGTTTTCGAATTTCAGAATGAAGGGCATTTGAGAGAGACTAGAGCTGTTTATCTAGCCCATATTAATGGTGAAGAAGATAATGTTTTATCAGAAAATTTCCCGTTGAAAGATTTTGAAAAAAAAGCTATGCCAAGTGAATTTGGTTTTGGCTGGAAGGATCAAGCTGGACAATCATATAGTGGGTTTGGAAAATTGAATAAAGAATCTGTTTTTGCAGCATTTAAAAATGTGTATGGGGATAATCCTGATCAGATAACTGCTGATTTGGATATTCGGGTAAATATGATCAATACGTTCTTTACTGTAAAACTGAAAGGCAATGGTAAGGATGTATTTATAAAAACAGATTCTATTGAAATTTTCAAAACAGATAAGAAATAGCTATGGGACAGACATTTGTTTATAATACAGGCAATTCCAAACCAGCTGTTGATGAACTGCATTTCCAGTTCGGAGTTTTCTTTGATGGTACACTCAATAATATGAAGTATACAGAGTTGCGTAAAGAATATCTCAACAAAAAAAGAAGTGATGACGAGATAGGGCCCGACGATGATAATGAGACTATTGCAAAGAAGGAAAAAAGACATAGTGGTGTCTCTGGCTCAGCAGGATAAAGCCTATAATGTTATAGGAAGAACCAACGAGAGTGCTGCCAATTAAGAATGTCTTATATATTTGGAGGCTTCTCATCGTCATTTTTGGATAGGCAGGGTACAGATAACAGCTTTTCTAATAACTATACCAATGTAGCCAGAAAATATAAATGTTGTAAAGAAAGTTATGCTATTTATGTCGAGGGAATCGGGACAGGACTTATATTAAACTCCCTTGCCGATTGGCAGGACTTCGGAACAGTAAATCTCCAGGACAATTTTGCATTGTTAAAAAAATCTACTTTGCCGGGAACAGGAAAACTGCAAGGAAGTTCAGTAATAATTCTTATTTAGTTTTTCACGAAGCATCTTTAACAGGAAACAAAATTACTGCATTCTGGATTGCTCATCCTGTTAATAACGCGTTACATTCAAAATACAGACGTGGTAAAGAAACATTTAATCAATTGTTTAAGACAGGGTACTCGTCTGTTGGATCTTCTGATAAAATGAATATAATAAAAGCAATTAATAAATCTCAGAATGAAATTTACGCAAGAAGTCCAGTAATAAGTGTATTGACTGGAGACAAGGATCCAACAGGTAGTGCTTTTTTTCTGGGATAGTTTAGATTTATTAACAAGAACAGGAGAGTTAAGTCATCCTAAATTCAAACAATACAAATCTGTTGCAATACATTCTTCTCATCTAAAAATGTAGTAAACTTTTGGAGCAAACTCGAAAATAAAATAAAAGTAAATCCGAAAGCTACAATAAATAGTATTTTTGAAAAAGAATATAGTTTGAGAAAAGTTACTGATGGTGTTATCAGCTATGATAAGACATTATTTGTTGGAGCAAGAAAAGACTCTCAGAATAATCCTGACGTTTCAGAGGATTTGATGTCTACAGGTTTTCAATCGGGGACAATGTTTTGGACTACATATAAAGAGAAAATATGAAATGGCTACTTTTAATCCCTGTTTGGATAATACTTTTTGGGTGTATAAAAAAAAATAAGGGATCAGATTATTTAAAATATTCAAAACAGGATACTATTTACACTCCAATAAGTACAATGGCTAGTAATAGTGCTTGTAAAAGTATACAACAGGGTTACAAAGCAAAATTTGGAGTTGTTACATCGAATTTTTATAAAGTAAATCAATTTTTAGTAGTTGATAATGATAGTATTGCGATATTAAAGCCCTATTACACTCAAGTAGAATTTTCTGATTGTTATCCAGAAAAAGTAGATAATAATTTATTAGTTGTTTATAATGCCAAAAACAATAAAACAAAGATATATGATAATCTATTGTTCTCTGATGATAGGAATGTTCTTCATGAATTGAGAACAAATGGAAAAGGCTTTGCAATTCATTCAGAGCAAGGGAATTCTTCGAAATTGTTCACAAATGTTTTTATTTATAAAAATAATATTGATAGTATACAATTAGAATCTTGGGGATTTAACCAATATTCCAAAACCTATAAATTCAAAAACTTCAGGTTAGATAAATTTCAGATAAAATTTATTGATTCTCTACAGCAAAAGCTGAATAAGTAAAATTATTTTTTATGATGGAGATTACTATTGGTTTTTATTTGATAAAGATTTGATTATTCCTAAAAAGAATCTGACCCCAATACAAAAAAACAGATAATAAGCTATTTTGCAGGATTTGTTTAGTCCTTATCGTAAAATACTACCTGGAGAAGGCTGTAGAGTTTCTAAACAACGAGATGAATCTTTAAAAATATTAAAGTAATGAATTTTTTAAATAATTTTTTCAATGTTAACATAGAATTAAAACTTTTTTTTCTTGGTACTTTTTTGTTTGGTACTTTTTTGTTTTTAAACTTTAAATTAAATGAAAAGAAATTAGTGAAAAGAAATTTCCCTTATTTAATAAATGTTATATTTTTTCTATAATTATTATTGGGGCATTTTATATATCGAAAGTAGAAGCTATAACAATGTCAGATTCCTTATTTGTTGCTGTTTTGGATTTGATTTATATTTTATTAGGAAATTCTTTATACTTAAAATTATTAACTAAAACAAAAAACTATTTCCATTTCATAGCTTTTTTTTGCATCGGAATGACTATTTCATTTTTTATCATATCTATTATTGTGCTATTTGCTAGGAATCTTGTTTGAAGTCCAAGGCTTATAATTTAAAAATAAATAAAATTGGAAAAAATATAAAAACCACAGCCAAAGAAGAAATCTCTCAAGACAGCTGTAAGAAAGCCATTATTTCCAGTGGTGATAATACCGAAAACTCTGCAAGAAAGGATTTGGATTTATATGGAAAGAAAAATCTGATTGGTTTTACAGATGGTAAAACCGAGTTTTGCGGAAAGAATATCTCAACAAAAAAAGAAGTGATGACGAGATAGGGCCCGACGATGATAATGAGACTATTGCAAAGAAAGAAAAAAGGCATAGTGGTTTCTCTTGCTGAGCAGGATAAAGACTATAATGTTGTAGGAAGAACCAAAACTAGCGCATCAATAAGGAATATCTTATATATTTAGAGGCTTCTCATCGTCATTTTTGGATAGGCAGGGTACAGATAACAGCTTTTCTAATAACTAGACCAATGTAGCTAGGCCCAGCTTTAGCGCCGTATAGCGAAAAACCATCATGGGTAGATATCTTTTAAATAGGGATTAAAACCACTCCTTTGCTGGCGCATATAACGGAGGCAAAAATCAGCGGCGTCTTCTAAACCGTATCATTAATAAGTACCAAGGGAGATAAAATACCATTTGCCTTAATATAAAAGCCACCCTTAACTTTAAAACTGAAAAGTTACGTCGGGCTGTTTTAGTAAAGGGTCCGTAAGCACCCAACAGTTTAATATTTGATGATTTGAAAACTACCTTTTCTGTTCCTGCTTCGATGATGTCGAAATAAGCCGGAATCTCCTTCGCTTTATTTCCCCAAACTGCAACTTTCATTGATGCGGGCGTGTATCCCAGAAGATTAATTCTTATCCGGCTTTGCGGAGTTTCCTTGTTGATTTTTGAAAGAGTAACACAAGGCCAAGCTAGCCAAAATTAGACAGGAAGAGAATAATTTCATTTTGAGAGATGATTTCATACCTAAAATTACTGTTTTATCAAAGGAATGTAAAAGATGTGTGAAAACATTTGGAAGTTAATCAATCGTTTGATTAATTTTGCGTCATCAAAAAGAAATGAAGACAGAAAAGATAGATAAGAAGCAAGCCATACTTGAGGCTGCTGAAAAGCTGTTTTGCGAGACAGGTTATGAGGGTACTTCAACCCGCCAGATTGCGAAAGAATCGGGCGCTAACATGGCGATGATTAATTATTATTTCGGGTCGAAAGAAGGTGTTTTTATCGAGATAATGAATAACCGTATTGCGGGATTCGCTTCTCAGCTAAAAATTATTAACGAAGATAAAATTTCATCGCTTGAGAAATTGCATAAGGTTATCGAAGGATATGCCAATAGAATATTCTCAAACATTGCATTCCACAAAATGATGCATCGGGAACTTTCACTTACCCAAAGGCCTGAAATGTACGACAAGATTAAGAATGCCATGAACCACAACATGTCTCTTCTTGATCGGATCATTCTCGACGGGATTGAAGACGGTAGTTTTAGCAATGTGGATGTTCGGATGGTTATTTCAACCATTATGGGAACCTTAACAAACGTGGTAATTGCTCCACATAAAATTGCGCAGGGTACCACAATAGATTTAAGCAACCCGAAAGAAAACAAACTTATTAAAGAGCGAGCGATTGCTCACTTACAAAACCTTGTAACAGTTTATTTAACATCAAAAAAATGATACCCAAATCGATTAGATTAATGCTTGCGGCATCATTAATTCCTGCGGCTTTATTGGCACAAAGTTCAAAGGAATTAAATATCAATCAGGCAATTGAACTTGGCATAGCCAATAGTAAAAATTTAAAACTCTCTCAAAACAAAATAGACAGGGCTGTTGCACAACTGGAGGTTGTTAAAGATAATGCGTTGCCATCTGCGAATGCAAGTTTCCTTTATAACCATGCTGAAATTCCAACAACAACTTTTACGTTGCCGGGTGGAGGTTCTTCACTGCAACTGCCTAAAAGAGCCGATGCTTTTGTTGGTACTGCGGCTGTACAGGAACTAGTTTACGGTGGGGGAAAATTAAAATATGCAAAGGAATCGACCAAATTACTGGCAGATGTTGCACGTTTGGACGCTGATAAAAGCAAGGAAGAAATAACTTATGCAATAATCAGCACTTACTATAATTTGTATAAAGTTGAACAAAGCAGAAAAGTAGTTGATCAAAACTTAGAATCGATTGCGGCTCAAATTAAACAGGCGCAACGTTTCTTCGATCAGGGGATTGTAACCAAAAATGATGTTCTGCGCTTTCAATTACAGCAAGCAAATGTTACGCTTACGCAATTAGATATAGAAAGTAACCGCAAAATTATCAACTATAACCTCGATGTTTTATTGGGCTTACCTGAAGATACCGAAATTAAAATTATTGACCCGAATGCAGGTTTGAAAGCCGCAGGCTCATTAGGCGATTATATTTCGCAGGCCATGGCAAACCGCCAGGAATTGAAACAGCTTGATGTGCAAAACAAAGTTGCCGATTACAACATTAAAACTGTTAAAGCAAATACATTACCAACGGTAGGGGTAGGTGCAAATTTATATTACATTAATCCGAGTGGTAATTTTATTCCGCCTGCAAATCAGTATTTAATGCCCGTTACTTTAGGCGCAACAGTTAGTTGGAATATTGCAAGCCTTTGGACAAATAGAAACAAAGTAAGTGAAGCTAAAATCCAGCAAAGCGAAATCTCCATTCAAAAAGATATTTTATCTGATAATGTGAAAACCGATATCAATAAAAATTTTCAAACTTATCAGGTTGCCATCAACAAAATTGCAGTTTTGGAAACTTCAATAGCTCAAGCAACTGAAAACGACAAGTTATTGGCTTCGAAATATAAAAATAATGTAGCATCTGTTACCGATAGAATTGATGCCGAAACATTATTATATCAAGCAAAGATAAACTTAGAAATAGCTAAAGCCGACGCAGGTTTAGCTTACTATACATTACTAAAATCAACCGGAAAAATAACGCAATAAATACAGCAATGACAACTGAGAAGAAAAAAAAGAATATAGTAGTACCCATAATTTTAGGTATTTTACTAGTAATAGGTATCATTTTTGGTATCACAGAGTGGAGTTATTACAGCAAACACGTAGATACGGATGATGCCCAGATTGATGGTGACATTAGCCCTGTTGTTGCTCGTGTTGGTGGTTATGTGAGGGATATAAATTTCGAAGAAAATACACACGTAACAGAGGGGCAGATTTTAGTTAAACTTGATGATAACGATTATAAAGTTAAATTAGAGCAAGCACAGTCGGGACAAAAAGGTGCCAGCGCAGGGGTTGGTGTTGCCGAGTCGCAAATTGCAGCTACCCGGGCAAACACGGGCACAGCCAAAGCCAATGTAGAAGCGGCAAAATCAAATGTTGCAGCAGCAAATGTAAAATTAAACTTAGCACAAAAAGATTACGCCCGCTACGAAAATCTTGTAAAGGATGGCTCGATTACCCAACAAGCTTTCGACCAGGCAAAGGCAACAAAGGAATCTGCCGAGGCGGCAAAACAATCGGCTATAGCAGCGTATCAGGCAGCTCAAGACCAGTACAATGCTGCCGTTAAGCAGGTGGGAACAACTCAATCTCAATTAGCGGTGAGCAGTAACGTAATCAGCCAACGCCAAAGTGATATCGATTTTGCTAAGCTTCAATTATCTTACACCGATATTAAAGCACCTGCATCAGGTATAGTTTCTAAAAAGAACATTCAAAAAGGACAATTGGTTCAGGCTGGTCAGGCTTTATTCTCTGTTGTTAACGATGGAAGTATTTACGTTACAGCAAACTTTAAAGAAACTCAGCTAGAGAAAATTAAATCAGGTTCTAAAGTTGAAATCGAAGTAGACGCCTATCCCGAAGAAAAAATTCAGGGTGAAGTTTATAACTTTTCACCGATTACGGGCGCTAAAGGTTCATTATTGCCTCCTGATAATGCTACAGGTAACTTTGTTAAAGTTGTTCAACGTGTTCCTGTAAAAATTAAAATCCATGCATCAAAAGAAATGCTGGCTAAGTTGCGCCCCGGAATGAGCGTTAAAGCTTCAGTTTCTACTAATTAAAATATAAAATGGCCGAAGTTGGTTTAAAAAAGTGGATTATTACCTTTACGGTTATCACAGCATCTTTATTGGAGCTGATTGATACAACAATCGTAAACGTGGCAATTCCTCAAATACAGGGAAACCTGGGTGCTACCCTCGAGGATATCGCGTGGCTATCTACCGGTTACGCGGTTGCGAATGTAATCGTTCTGCCAATGTCGGGATGGTTAGGAAGTCGTTTCGGGCGTAAAAATTATTTCTTAACCTCTATCATTGTTTTTACACTCGTTTCATTTTTGTGCGGTAATGCAACATCGTTAAACGAACTGATTCTGTTCAGGATTTTACAGGGTGTAGCAGGAGGCGGACTTATTTCTACTGCACAAGCAATCTTAATAGAAACATGGCCACGTGAAGATGTTGGTATCGCAACCGCTTTATTTGGTTTAGGTGCGGTTGTTGGCCCAACCGTTGGTCCAACAATTGGTGGTTACATTTTGGAGATTGCAGATTGGCCGTGGATTTTTTATGTAAACATTCCCGTCGGGATACTCGCGGCCTACTGTACCTACACTTTTATTCGAGAGACACCAAAAGATGGCAAAGGTAAGCCGGTTGATTGGTGGGGAATCGGTTTGTTGGCAGTTGCTGTAGGAAGTTTACAAACCGTATTAGAAAAAGGCGAAAGCGAAGATTGGTTCTCTACTCCATACATTACCGCATTAGCCGTAGCCTCAGTTTTTGGTTTATTATTGTTTATCTGGCGAGAAACGAGTACTGAATATCCGATTGTAAATCTTCGGATTATGAAAAAAAGAAGCTTCTCCATTGGGATGTTCACCTCATTTGTTTTAGGCTTCGGCCTGTATGGCTCTGTATTCGTGTTCCCGGTTTTTGCGCAAAATCTTTTAGGTTTTACACCTCTACAAACAGGTAAGCTATTTATCGCAGGTGGTATTTGTACCATTGCCATGATGCCTTTTATTGGTATTATGCTCAAAAAAGGGGTTCCTGCACAGTTCATGGCCACAGGAGGAATGTTTTTGTTCTTTGTTTTCTGTTGGATGTTAAGTAATTCTACTTTGGCATCAGGGACAGGAGATTTCTTTTGGCCGCTGGTTATTCGTGGATTTGGTATGGCTTTATTGTTCGTGCCACTAACAACCTTAGCCATGCAGGATTTGTCTGGCCCTGAGATTGGTCAAGGATCTGGATTAAATAACATGAGCAGACAGTTAGGCGGTTCTTTTGGTATTGCGGCCTTAACAACATTGATTCACCTTCGTTCGGGCTTCCACAGAAGCAGCTTGCTTGCAAATATCAACGAATATAACCCTGCTTTTGTACAGAAATTAAATGCCTTAACTTCCGGTTTCATGGCTAAAGGTTCATCGCTTCTCGATGCAAAACTAATGGCGATGAAAGCAATAGAGGGCTCAGTAATCAGACAAACAATGTTATTAACCTATAACGATGCGTATTGGGTTGCAGGATTAATTATGTTGTTCTCCATACCTTTGCTGTATCTTCAGAAATTTAAGAAAAACGCAAATATTGTTACAGATGCGCATTAAAGCCTCACCCTATTAAAGTTTGTGTTTTGGCTTGTTAAGTGCTATCCCTCTTCAGGAGAGAGGGTTTGGAGGGGCAGTACGTCTAAACTCAAAGGTTCAAACCGCAATCCTTTGTTTTTCTCTTCTTCTGGAGAAGGAAAGCAGAAAAGGAACAAATATCACACACTTTTATAGGGAGAGGCTTAGCTACCCGTTACAACAACAAACCAAACCCATCACCCAAAAGATATACTTCTGCTGTAAAGTCCTCCCTTCTGGGGAGGATTTAGGTGGGGCTAAACAAAAACAGCCGGTGTATTTTATTACATCGGCTGTTTTAACCCAAAAAATTAACAATCAATGCAATGCCCTTAAACATTGCAAATGTTCTTACTTAGCCACTAGGTAGCCAAATAAGATTTTAAAATTAAAATTTATTCTACAATTATCCAAATTGTAAGCCTTAGAATTTTAATACCTTACGCATTTTTTGTAGTATTACAATACACAAAACTATTGCTTAAGCCATGCCTAAACTCCGTTTGACAACCCAGCGAGAATCAATTTTTAATAATGAGGTCATTTCCAAGTTCGAACTTTTTAATAGTCTGTTTTTAACACTGCCTTTTTACAAAATTAAAGATACAGGTACTTTATTGCCTTTATTCTTTAAAAGTTGCGAAGATGGAATAGCAAGCGGACAGAAACCTGCGCAAATTATTGAGGAGTTTTTTGCCAAGTTTACCGGCTATACCGAAAGAAAGGATATCATTGATTTGTTGTTTCGTTTCATCCAGTACATAGAGCGTCAGGTTGTTCTTTTTGATGCCGTTGAAGATGCGTCTTTCACGAAGTTAAATACTACAGATGAGCAAAGTACACTTGCTTTTATCCTTAAAAAAAATGCCGACAACAAGCCCATGCTGGCGAAAATTGAGAAGTTAATTGATGAACTTTCTCTTCGCTTAGTTTTAACCGCGCACCCTACACAGTTTTACCCAGGCAGCGTTTTAGCCATCATTACCGATCTTACAAAGGCCATTCGAGATAACGACATCACTTCAATGAATTCGCTGTTGCAGCAATTGGGTAAAACGCCATTTTTTAACAAGAAATCGCCAACTCCGGTTGATGAAGCGTTAAACCTTGCATGGTTTTTAGAGAATACTTTTTACTTCGCTGCGGCCAATATCCAGGAGGAAATAGATCAGAACTTAGATGAATATAATCTCGAAACGAAGAAAATTTTAGAGCTAGGGTTCTGGCCTGGCGGAGACAGAGATGGTAATCCGAACATTCATGCCGATACCACTTTGGAGGTTTCCAAAATGTTGCGCCAAATTCTTTTCCGTTGTTACTATCGTGATTTTAGGGTAATCAAACGCCGTATTACTTTTAGAGGAGTAGAAGAAAACATCACACATTTGCACGATGTACTTTACAAAAACGCTTTCGACCAAACTTGCGAATTACATGATATTTCTGATGAACTGAGGGAAAACCTCAATCAAATTAAAGAAACTTTATTAAAAGAACATGATGGTTTATTCGTTGACTTAGTGAACGATTTAATTCGTAAAATTGATTTATATGGCAATTATTTTGCTTCCTTAGACATTCGCCAAGACAGTCGCGTTTTAAGAAGCGTTCATGCATATTGCCGTCAAAACAAGCCAATCTCATCTTTATATCCTGAAGATTATGATCAATTACCTGAGGCTGAAAAACTGAAGCTAATTTCCTTCAAAGAAGCGACTCCTGTTTATGTAACTGAGGCTGATGCTTTGATTGAAGATACCATTCAAACCATCAAAGAAATTAAGGGCATCCAAACGCGCAATGGAGAAAAAGCTTGCCATCGATTTATTATTAGTAATTGCCAACAAGCTAGCGATATTTTACAGTTGATTGAGCTTTTCCTTTGGAATGGCTGGAGCAAAGATAACCTTACCATTGATTTTGTGCCGCTTTTTGAAACCGTTAACGATTTAAAAGGTGCTGCCGCAATTATGGATACCTTGTATAACAATCCTTTTTACAAAGCGCATTTGGCAAGCCGGGGAAATAAACAAGATATCATGCTCGGCTATTCAGACAGCACAAAAGATGGGGGCTATTTAATGGCTAACTGGTCAATCTTTAATGGGAAAACATCCCTTTCAGAGGTTTCTAAAAAGTACAACATACAATTGGCATTCTTTGATGGTCGAGGCGGGCCTCCTTCGCGAGGCGGAGGTAAAACACACCGTTTTTATGCTTCAATGGGGAAAGAAATTGCCAATAAAAACATTCAGTTAACCGTTCAAGGGCAAACCATCAGTTCGCAATATGGTTCCATTGAAAGTGCAGAATTTAATATTGAGCAATTAATCAATGCCGGCATCTCATCTGGCTTAAAAGAGAAACACAACGTCCTTTTAGACCCTGAAAATAAAACTTTGCTGGATGCAATGGCTGAGGATGGTTACAAAGCTTTTGTTGATTTGCGTGAGCATCCGCTGTTTGTGAGTTATCTTGAAAAGCTTTCGCCTTTAAAACTGCTTTCACAGGCGAATATTAGTAGCCGCCCGGTAAAACGAAACGGTGGCGGGGAAATGAAACTGGAAGATTTGAGAGCAATCAGTTTTGTTACCGCCTGGAGTATGCTTAAGCAAAATGTTCCGGGTTTTTACGGAATGGGAACGGCTATGAAAAACCAGGAGGAAGCTGGCAATTGGAGTAAAGTAGTTAAGGTTTACGAAGATTCTGATTATTTAAAAACCATTGTGGATAACTGCATGATGAGCATGAGCAAATCAGACTTCGTGATTACGGCTCATTTAGCCAACGATAAAACTTTTGGCGCTTTCTGGACTCAACTACACGATGAATTCGAATTAACTAAAAAGATGCTTTTAAAACTATCAGGGCAAGAAACTTTAATGGCAAATTATCCGGTAGATAAAAAATCGATCGCAACTCGTGAAAAAATTATTTTGCCATTGGTTTTGATCCAGCATTTCGCTTTGGAAAAACTGCAGCATGATCAAAATGAAAAGGACCAAACCGCTTTGGAAAAATTAGCAGTTAGGACGGTTTTCGGTATTGTAAATGCCGGTAGAAATTTGGCTTAGGGTTTAGTCACCATTTAATTTACCATAAATGACATTTAAGGAAATATAAGTTTTAGTAAGTAAGGTCTGTGTCTTTCACAGACCTTTTTTTTTGCACTTGTCATTCTGAATGCAATGAAGAATCGTCAACATAGTTGGAGAAAAGTAACATTCAGCACTCACACAATTATGGTAGCAGATTCTTCGTATAGCTCGGATTAATAAACTATGAACGGTCGTCACCCTGAATTCATTTCAGAATCTAAAGGGAAGCAGCCAGGCAGGAGAGTTGTTGAGATAAGTTCTGCATGATGAGTTTTTTGAGCAGAACCCGGAACATCGTCAATGCGAGGTAGGAAGCAATCTTAATGCGATTTGTCAACTTAACGTTGTAGTATTGCTTTGTGGCTTGCAATGACATGGTAACTGAAAAACAAAAAAACCCTTTGCGTTTTCGCAAAGGGTTTATGTTTTAAAGAGCCTGATTAAAGGAAACTATCTATCAATCGAGCCCATCACTTTCTGACCGAAAGCATTAAGTGCATCTTTTTCAGCCGCACCATCGCTTACCATCTGGTGTACCTCAAGCGCACCGCAAATATTAGTAATCATTTCGCCAGCAACATCAACTTCATGCTCGCTAACCCCTCTAAACTCACAGAAAGCCTCTAAAACTTCCAAAGTCGTTTCCAGTTGAGCAGGAGTGGTGTTTTGAAATAATTGTCTTATAACCGGAATCTTCATTATTTAATCTTGTTAAAAAGTTCAATTAGACCTTCCGCTTTGTTAGTCTGAACCTGGTCTACCAAATTACCACCTTCAAAAGCTGCGAAAGTTGGTAAATTATCAACGTTTGCAAATTTGCGTGAATTCGGAAGTTTTTCGGCATCAACAATTAAGAAAGCTACATCTTCATTTTCAGCAGCCAGTTTTTTAAACTTCGGTTTCATGATTCTGCAGTTACCGCACCAAGATGCAGCATACTGAACCATAACCTTTGGGTTATCAGCTAAATACTGTTGAAGATTATCTTCTGTTAATTCTAAAAACATAACGTTTTATTTAATTAGTTAGCAGCTAAATACTCAGCAACGCCGGTTCTGTTCGCGTTCATTGCTTCTTTTCCTTCTTCCCAGTTTGCAGGACAAACTTCGCCGTGTTTTTGAACGTGCGCATAAGCATCAATTAAACGCAAATATTCTTTTACGTTTCTGCCAAGTGGCATATCGTTAACACTTTCGTGGAAAACTTTACCGGTTTCATCAATTAGATAAGTTGCTCTGAAAGAAACATTCGAACCTGAGAATGATTCATTTCCTTCTTCATCGTAGTTAACTTCTTGATCTAAAATATCTAAAATTCCGGATAATTGTCTGTGTGTATCAGCAAGAATCGGGTAAGTAACACCTTCAATTCCGCCATTATCTTTTGGAGTGTTTAACCATGCGAAGTGAACCTCATTAGTATCGCAAGATGCACCGATTACAATTGTATTTCTTTTTTCAAACTCAGGTAAAGCAGCTTGAAAAGCATGTAATTCTGTAGGGCAAACAAAGGTGAAATCTTTTGGATACCAGAACAATAATACTTTGCTATTTTTATTTACAGCTTCTTCAAATACATTGATTTTCAAGTCATCACCCATGTCTGACATTGCATCAATACTTACACTCGGGAATTTTTTACCTACTATTGCCATAATTTTTTGTCTTTTATTTTATAGCGCAAAGGTACGGCGAAAACAACTCCAAATCAACCCGGATTTAGTATTTGTTAATTGTATTTATTGATGATGATATAGTCAAAAACTATAATCATTGAAATATATATAACTTCTGAGTATTTGGCTTTGATACTGTCGTTATGACGAGGTACGAAGCAATTTTGAAGAACTGGGTTAACCGCGATTGTAGTAGGACTGCTTCGTACCCTCAGCATGACAGCCTGTTTAGATTCGCTGCCCATTAAAAGTATTTCACGTCTGTCTAATAGAAACCTGCAGGTCTTGCACAATTTTAAATGCAAGGCGCCCTTTCGGCTAAAGCCTAATTGGTTCCATTTTAATTCCGTTGGTTGAAGCCAATGGCAAACAACTGGAATGTTTTCAATTGGAATAACTCTTTATGAATTTTTAATCACTCTGTTTTTAATTCATTGCCGTCTGGCTTTAGGCGACGGGAAATGAAAAAATAACCCCAAAAGAATCAAGCAAGAGTTAAAATTCCTTCTTCAATGTATTTTCATACAGTTTGAATATCCTTTTATATTCATCCGTCCAGCTGCTCGGCTCAATAAAACCATGGTCTTCGACAGGATAAACGGCCAATTCCCAATTATTTTTTCCGAGTTCGATAAAGCGCTGTGTAATGCGAACAATATCCTGAAAATGGACATTCACATCAACCATTCCATGAGCCATTAATAAGTTTCCTTTTAATTTATCGGCAAAGTAAATCGGCGAGCTTTGCTTGTATGCAATCGGGTCGTTAAATGGCTCGTTTAAAATGTTCGAGGTATAGCCATGATTGTAATGCGCCCAATCGGTAACCGAACGCAACGCAGCGCCGCTGGCAAAAACATCTGATTCATTAAACATCGCCATCAGGGTAATGAAGCCGCCGTAAGAACCCCCATATAAACCCACGTGTTTAGGATTAACACCATATTTTTCAACCAACAACTTAACCCCATCAACTTGGTCGGTTAAATCTTTTCCACCCATGTGGCGGTAAATTCCTGTTCTATGGTCGCGGCCGTAACCTGAACTTCCGGTATAATCAATATCAATTACGGTGTATCCATTATCGGCCAATAAGTTGTTGAACATAAATTCCCTGAAATAGGTACTCCAACCGAAGTGCACATTTTGTAAATAGCCTGCTCCATGAACGAAAACCACTGCCGGATGGTTCGGATGCGGATTATCAGACTTATAAACCCTTGCATACACATCAGCACCGTAACGATTTTTAAACGAAACCATATCGGGTTCACGCCATTTATAAGCGTTAAATTCTTTCGAGGTAGATTCTGTGACCTTTACCGCTTTTGCACCTGCTTTGTTGGGTTGAAGGTATAATTCGCCCGGTTTGTTTAGATAAGAATAATTGATGGCAAGATATTTTTCATCTGGAGAAAGGGTAACATCATTTAGGCCTTTCATGGTTGTAATTTGAACAGGGTCGCCGCCATTAACACCGATTTTGAAGAAATTTGTAATTCCCGGGTGTTCTTTATTCGCTTCGAAATAGAAAGTACTTTTATCTTTCGAAAGTTGCACTGATTGAACTTCCCATTTGCCCGATGTAAGTTGTTTTTTAGCGCCCGTTAAAATATTTGCAACATATAAATGCGAGTAACCTGTCGCCTCGCTTTGGTAATAAAAGCGATTGTTATCAATCCAACCGGTACTTCCCTGGAAAAACCCACTAATGCCGGGGCCACCAATCCAGGCCTCATCATGCTGGCGGTCTATTAAACTGAATTGGCCCGTCGAGGCATCTAATTTTAAAATCCAACGGTCTTTATTATCAGTAGAAGTTGCCACCATAATTCCTGTGCTTCCGTTCTCATTCCACAGAGGACCAAAGAAATTAACCTGCCTGTCGGCATTTTTCTTCTTTAAGGTATCGAGTTCTTTCGGGTAATCTTTATAAAAATCTGGAATATCCTTTATGCCCTGAATGGTAGAAGTTTGAATTGCGTAAACAGAATCTTTCTGAGTGTCGTAAATATAGCCTTGAGATACACTTTCGTTTTCGCCAACTTTTGTTCTGCCGGGAATATCTTCTGTATAACCCGATGCAGTTACATAGTTAGGAACGATGGTGCTGCGGTTGTTCGTAGCTGGCGAAGTTAATTTGTAAGTTACAAAATGCCCGTCGGGACTAATAACGACACCATTTAAAAATTTGTCATCAGTGTATAGAGGCTTTAGCGATTTGTTATCGGCACTTGATGCGCCTGAACGCCCTCGGCCACCACGTGCTGCACCGCCACGAGTTTCTGCATTTCTTTTTTTGATAATATCAAATATTTCTGTTTGTTGTGCTTTCAACCAACTATCTTGTTCTGTAGCCGCTTTTGATGCCGTTTTTCCTGCTGCTTTTCCCTTAACAAAATTGGTTATTTGCTTCGTTTCAGCAGTCTTCAAATCGAGTTGAAAAAGGTTATCACCCGTTTGATAAACTACATCTCCATTGGTTAAGAATACAGGACTGCTTTCTCTTTCCATGGTATTGGTTAGCCTGGTTTCTTTCTTTGTTTTGAAATTTTGAAGATAAATGTCCCCGCTCTTTTCCACCAAACCCAGCGATTTATCTTTGTTATAAATGTAATTTACACTCAATAACTTTTCATCTTCTTTATCAACGGCTTTTATCGGTTTCGAAGATGTTATGCCTATTTTATATAACTCGTCTTTTGGTTTGTTTTCAGGATTCCAGTTAAAGTATATCGTTCTGCTATCTGCTGTCCAACGGAAGTTTGTTGGCGAACTTCCCATCCATTTTGGGTCTCGCATTATTTTTTCGACAGTTAACGGAGCAATTTGTTGTGCGAAAGTGTATTCGCCTGTGCAAAGCAAAATGAAAAGTAAATATTTCTTCATGAATTTCTGTTTGGATGCTGCAATTTAGATAATGCAGGAGCGAATATTGCAAGGAAATGGAAATGTTACAACCTCACCCTTTTAACTTTTTTTGCTTTGGCTCCTATTGTGCGCTCCGTCTCCTAAAAGAGAGGGATTTTCTTGGTGTGAGTAAAGTCGATGGGTTTAAAACACAAACTAAGTTGAGACTGTCTCAAAAAGATTTGTTTTGCTATTTTATGCAAATCATATTTTGAACGGTCGTCATTCCCAATTTAATTGGGAATCCTAAAGCTGTTAATATGACGCTTTAAGATTCCCGCCTTCGCGGGAATGACGGGAAAACGAAATTAAATTTCGTAGTTTATTGCCAAATTTTACTTTTGAGACAGCCTCTGCAGTGCCTGGGCTACAGCCACAAACTTTCACAAGGTGAAGCTTATCGGATCACTCTCCCGGTTCTATCCACATTAATTAAATCAAAAGGCTTTAAAAATTCGTTGATGATCACTGAAAATTCTCTACGAGTTAAAACCTTTTTCAAATTGTAGTTCGAGGAGAATTTGTAGCTCTTCTTCCACTTCTTCTCGATTTCCGTTTTGGTTGCGTCTACGGCTTTGTTCCCAACATAACAAACCATTGAAATGGTATTGTCTAAATTGATTGGAACATTTTGATGGTCATCAAACCAAATTTGTGCTTTGTAATAGTAATCTTTTAGAGGCTGTTTTACCTCGTCATAAGTAACTTCTTTTTCTGGATTGAAATAAACTTTTCCGTTTTTAATGTCCGCTTTTAAGATCCCCGTTATACCAACTTTTTGAATGGCCAGCCAATTTGAATCAACAATTTTAACATCATCAAATGGCATTAACGGCAGTTTGCAAGCTAACAACTCGCCTTGAATTCTCTTTAAGCTTGATAAGCTTATTTTCGTTTTGAACAAGACTGCATCTTTAGCTGTTGCCCCGGCAGCTTGCCCAATTTCTAAATTATCAGCATTGATAAATAAAATATTTTCCTGATTGGGAATAAGCAAATTGTATAGCGACAGATAGTTTGATGTTCCGGTGATGCCTCCGATTGTAGTGCGGTATAAATTCTCTGAATAATTTATAGGATTGGTTTGGGCTGGCATTAAGCTTCCAATCTGTAATGCAGGAAGAACTTTTTCGATACTCCCAGTTACAATTAAAACCTTTGCTTTAATGCTTTTTTCTTTGGTGAGTTTGGCTTCCCAACCGCTGCCAGAACGTTTAATTTCGTAAAAAGGCGTATTATTAATTACATCAAGAAGTTTGGAACTATCAGCCCAGTTTTTAATTACCGCATTTATCATTTGGTTGGTCATTTCCGGCAAGTCAACGCTGTCTGCAAGCTTTAAAGATTTCTTTGCCTGTTTTTCAAGTGCTTTTATAATGCTGCTTTGTGGCAAGCTTTTAAATTCGCTTAATCGAAAACCATCACCCTGTGTTAAAATAACGGCTTTTACACCCGATTCTGTCGCCTGAATGCCCGCTGCAAAAGCCGCATTGGTGCTTCCCAAAACAAGTACATCTGTTTTAATGGTTTGGGCATGAACAATCAAGGGAATTAAAAATGCGAAGGCAAAAACAAACTTCTTCATTGGTGGTGTCTAAAATTAATTGCAATATGCTTTAAATGAATGAATTTTTAATGAAATGAATTGATTTTAACTAAATTTAGCTAAGCACTCAAGCGATGTCGGGCTGGGTTTATCGAACACTTATAATGTTCTTTCGACAAGCTCAAGATGACAATACAGACTATGGAAGAAAAAATAAAATCAATTTTCGATTTACAGCAGAAACACAAGTTCGAATTGCGCAAAACCGATGCAAAAGTCCGAATCGCGAAGCTGAAAATACTTAAGCAAGCTTTAGAAAACTTTGAAGAAGAAATCTATCTGGCCTTGGAAAAGGATTTACGTAAAAGCAGATTTGAGACTGCTGTAACCGAACTTTTTTTTACGTATGCTGAAATAGACCATGCCGTTAAAAAACTTAGTGATTGGATGAAACCGAAGTCGGTCGGTAAAACCATGAGTAACCTTTTTGCCGCCAACAAAATTTACCATGAACCAAAAGGCGTTTGTTTAATTATTGCACCATGGAATTATCCACTCCAGCTGATCATGAGTCCGCTGATTTCGGCGATTGCCGCCGGCAACTGCGTAATTTTAAAACCGTCTGAATTGAGTGAAAACACCGCTGCGGTTATCAGTAACATTATTTCAAAAACCTTCGATGAAAAAGAAATAGCCTGTTTTGAGGGTGATGCTGACGTTTCTACGGCTTTACTTAAACTCCCGTTCGATCATATATTTTTTACAGGCAGTACCGCAATCGGGAAAATAGTAATGGCTGCGGCCGCCAGAAATTTAACCTCTGTTACGCTGGAATTAGGTGGAAAATCGCCCGCCATTATTGATAGCACTTGCGATTTAAAAAAGGCGGCAGCAAAAATTGCCTGGGGCAAATTGGTTAATGCCGGACAAACGTGTATTGCACCGGATTATGTTTTGATAGATGAGCAATTGCAATCCGAATTTGTTGCGCATTACAAGGCGGCAGTTCAAGACATGTTTTTTGTAAATGGGGAAATAAATAATGCGGTTTACGGTAAAATCATTAACGGAAAACAATTTAACCGGTTAAGCGAACTTATAAAGAATGGCATACATGATGGTGCAAAAATGGAATTCGGCGGCGAAACAAATGAAGATGATTTAACGATAAATCCCATCATCCTGACATCTGTAACAACGGAAAATGCCATTATGCAGCAAGAAATTTTCGGTCCGATTTTGCCTGTAATTAAATACAAAAACCTGCAACAAGCCATAGATTTTGTTAACGGAAAAGACAAACCATTGGCGCTCTACATCTTTTCTGATAATATTGACAACCAACACAAAATTATTAGTGAAACAACATCAGGTGGAACTTGCATAAATGATGTTTTAGTTCACATCAGCAATCCGAATTTGCCATTTGGCGGCGTAAATAGTAGCGGAATAGGGAGTTGTCATGGAGTTTTCGGCTTTAAAAACTTTTCGCACGAAAGAGCCATAGTTTTTCAATCCAAATTAGGGATAACAAAAATGATTTACCCTCCGTATAGCCAAAAAATGGGCTTGCTGAAATGGTTGAAGAAGTTAATGTAAATCGCGTTTGAGAATCAGAATGAATAAATTGGCACAAGCTTCACGACTAAATTTAACTACTACCACTTCTTAAATACCTCGACAAGCGCCGGGCGACAACTAATAAATCTTTATTTTTGCCCCCAGGTCTGCACCCTCACAGACCGAAAGATTGCTATAAAATTTTGTTCGAAAAAGCCTAATTTGCTTCCATGGATTTGGAACAACTTAAATACCCAATCGGACAATTCGTTATGCCGGAAATTTTTGATGAAAGGCAGGCAAAAATCTGGATAGCTGAAATTGAAAATTTGCCTCGACAAATTAAAAATGTCACTCAGAATCTAAGCAACGAACAGCTAAATCTAACTTACCGTCCTAATGGTTGGACGTTGAGGCAAGTCGTTCATCATATTCCTGATAGCCACATGAATGCTTACATTCGTTTTAAGCAAGCCATCACAGAGGATATTCCAACCATCAGACCGTATTATGAGGAACTTTGGGCAGAAACCGAGGAGGCGAAAAATGGCGCTATTGAAATGTCTGTTGCGCTACTAACGAGTCTGCACCAACGCTGGGTAGTTTTTTTAAGAACCTTAAAAACGGCAGATTATCAACGTAAATATATCCATCCCACACAAGGAAAAGAACTTACATTAGCCAACATGCTTGGCATGTACGCATGGCATGGGAAGCATCATTTGGCACACATAACGAACACCATCGCGAAAACCTAGCCTTATTTTTCGCAAGATTCTTTCCTTTAAATATAATAGAGCGTTCTACATCATCACCAACATGGCACCGCTCATCGCAATCATAATTGCATCTTCTACAATAGTAACGGTGCTCATGGGTAAATTAAAAACGGCACCCAGGCAAGCGCATTGGATCTTTTTCTTGTTCAAAACACTTTCTAATACGCCTAAAATGCTTACCGTCATTACAATTAAAGTAACCCAATTTACAACAACGGGCGAAAGATTCAGTGCAAAACTTAAGCCCAATCCAAGTTCGATAAAAGCATAAATATATCCCCAACTGCTTATTTTTTTTGCAACGATATCGTACATCGCGTAACTTTCGGCGAAAGCTTTTAGGTTTAACATCTTAAAGAAAGAGAAGGTCAGAAAGAATCCTGCCATAAAAATTCTCATAAATGTCATGAAGTTTACGGCGCCGTCTTGCCACGACGCTACCATTGATATTGCTGTAACGTAACCGAAGATTAATAAAATAGGTTTATAGGTCGAAGCCCATGGCTTAGTTTCTTCCATGGCTTCTTCATGTGCATTTGCAGTAATTTGGTATTTGCTTCCGGCACCGCCCAAAGCCTGCTGTAAAATCTCTGGTGCAATGTGTTTTTCCATCGAAATGGTAGCAGAATTTGTTTCTTTAGATACCTCAACGGCAGTTATATCGGGCAACACCAAAAGGCTACTCTTCACTTTATTTTCGCAACCACCGCAAGTCATTCCGGTGAGTTGATAGGTATGTGTCATAATAAAATTGTTTATACAAATTTACCCATCGGGCAAGTGAGAAGCGTTATAGAATAATCATAAAATGTTACAGAATTTTAAAAGTTGTTGGCAAAATAAAAGGATTTTGGAAACGCATGTTCAGCATTTCATCGGTAACGGCAGCCCCGCTTTCCTTACTGCCGAAGAAGTTTCTCTGCGAATTGTTCGGCACAAGATCCGGCATTCATCCAATCGGGTTTATAAACAACGAAACCTAGCCTTGGCGAAACAAGATGAGATTTTGCCTGCTCATTTAACCAATCCTGCATTTATATCACGCGAATTAATCTTCGCTAAAAATTACGGTTTAAGTTTGAATTTCGGGCACAACATCTCCAACTTGGTAAACATGTTGTCTAAATAACTGTGAATAATGTGTAGTTAAATTTAGCCGACTAAAACAGAAGTCATCGTTAACGAACCGCCAACGGCTTTATCATTAAAAAATGAGACTTCTTCTTTACCGTTCTTCAACCCCAACGTATAAATCAGAGGTAAATAATGCTCAGATGTAGGGATAGCTAACATCGCATCAGGGCCTAAATTCCGGTAATCTATTAAAGGCTTATGGTCGCCGTTTAAAATGAGGTTTTTGAATTTATAGTTCATTTCATTTGCCCAATCGTAGCCGCCACCATTAATCATTTCCCAGCTTAGCATACGAAGGTTATGAACCATATTTCCACTCCCTAAAACCAAAATACCTTTTTTGCGGAGCGCATAAATTTCTTTCGCGATTTCATAATGTTGTTCCGGAGACTTTGTATAATCGATGCTTAATTGAAGAACAGGAATATTGGCTTCTGGATACATGTGTTTTACAACAGTCCAGGTGCCATGATCTAAACCCCATTCATGGTCTAAACCAACTTGTGTAGCATGAACTAACAACGGAATTTCGGTTGCCAATTCAGCATCGCCGGGAGCCGGATATTGAACATCAAAAAGTGCTTGCGGAAAGCCGCCGAAATCATGAATGGTTGATGGAAAATCCATTGCTGTAACAAAAGTTCCGTGTGTGTACCAATGCGCAGAAACAACTAAAACAGCTTTCGGAACAGGAATATTTTTTGCTAGCTCTGCCCAGCTTTGGCTAAACTCGTTGTTTTCAATACCGTTCATTGGCGAACCGTGACCGATAAAAAGGGTTGGCATTAAATCCGTTTGTGGCAAACGTTGAGTAAAATTTCTGAATCTGGATAATGCTGACATGCTGTTGAGTTTTACGTAAAGATACAGCAATGTGCTTTTTTCTCGCTTGATTTATGGTAAGAAAAACCGATTACCTGCCTGGCAATTACCTATTTCAGGTTAGTCAAATTTCATCCAGCGCTTTCCTTTTATCAAAAGCTTTAGCTTTGTAAGCTGATGGTGTTAAGCCTGTAACTTTTTTAAATTGACCGGAAAGGTGCGCTACGCTACTATAATTGAGTTGATAAGCAATTTCACTTAAAGTAAGCTCTCCATAAGCAAGCATTTCCTTGGCTTTTTCAACCTTTTGTGCAATGAAATATTTCTCAATCGTTTGATGCTCAACTTCAGAAAAAATGGCGCTAAGGTGTGCGTATTCCAACTTGATTTGCTCGCTCAGATAGGCCGATAAATTTATTTTTAACGGCTCTTTGGTGTAATGAACAAGATTTATGATCACCGTTTTAACCTGCTCGGCAATTTGAGTTTTTCTATCTTCCAATAGCTCAAAGCCATATTGGTTAAGCTTTTCGGCTATTTTTACTTTATCGTCTTCAGAAATACTTTCAGATAAAAATACCTCGCCCAATTCAACCGAAATAGGGTTAAAGCCAAGCTTTTCCAGCTCGGCTTTAACCACCATTTTACAACGGTTGCATACCATATTTTTGATGTGGAGGGTCACTATTTTGATTTTATCGTTTCGGATACATCGCCACAATCAAACATCATACTTCCATAATATGGGTTTTCGATATTTTCCTTTTCGTTTAACCAACTTGCTTTTGCCATTGGGCAGTGTTGAACGTAAACCGTAGCATTGTTAAATTTGATGTTTCGTACGGTTTTAATCATTGCTGAAGAAATTCCCTCGAAAGATTTTCTTTGTGCTTTAATATCTTTTCCTGCAGCTAATTCTGTTGCTTTTGCTTTTAAAATTTTTGCCTGCTCCATCCAAAGCGTGTGTTGGGTGGCGGGTAAATCCTTATGTGGAATGGCATCAACTTTAGCCGATAACATATTCACTTTTTGAGCTGCCACATCTTTTTTATCGCTAGCTAAAGCATTTTTAACGTCGTAATAGGCAGTTAACAACCCGTTAAAAGCTGCATCAGTTTTACTTTGTGCGAAGGTTAATTTTGTAGTTGCGATGGCGATTATAGCCGTCATTATCATTATTTTTTTCATCTCGAATTTATTTTAAAACATTAAAAAAGTTAAATTCTGCCCTTAGCAGATACATGTTTTTAGTATACCTATTGGCCATGTTTCCTCTGGCCTGAAAGCGATAGCCTAAATCTATTCTGGTTCTGCTATTTAGGATTACCTGAACTGCAGGCGCTAAATCTAAGTAGGATTCGCCCGAACTGGGGTCTGTTTTGCCCAACATTTCAAAATACACGTTGAAATTTGGTTGCTTGTAATCTTTGTACACAAAAGGCAAAACTAAATAACCTGACGATAAACTGTAAGAAAACATATTATTCGGGCGTGGCATTCCTATTATTTGTCTTTCGGCGTCCTTAAAAGCATGTGCGTAGCCTAAGGTAGCCGATAAAGCAAGTTTGTGCAAAAGTTGGGTAAAAATCAATCCTCCCTGTGCGCCGCTGTTATCGCCCTCTAAATTAATGTCTCTGGTAAAAGTTGGTCGTTTACTCGTGCTAATTCGTGCGAAGGCAGAAGCCCTGAAATGACTTTTTACCTCGTCTATAGAAAGAAAACGATATTTCGCATACAAACTTCCACCCTCTAAACGATATTTTCCATCCATATCAGAGAGAAATCCCTGAGCATGCATCATCAGGTTTTTATTGAAACCGAACATGACTTCGGGAATAGTTCTGCTTACAAAACCAGGATTGTTAAACATGCCTTCGTTTGTTAAACGAAACCCGATCGATTTGGTAGGCATATTGCTTGCAGGCTCGGTAAATACGTATAGTTCCTGACTGGAAACCACTTTGGCGGAGCTGAAAGCAATCAGCAACATTAAGAAGATCCTTCTCATTTTAAGAGAGAACTAAGTGATAAACACGCGTTTTCTTTCCGTTTATAATAGCGGTTCCATTTGCATAGGCATCAGAATTAACCGAAGCGGATTGCTTTTTAAAAGCTGAACCTGAAATGAAATTTTTGTCAACAACCACGGCTTTTACCGTTCCGTTTAACGTTCTGTTTTTAGCATTAACGAAACGGTAAACATTACCATCTACAACTGCCTGACCTTTATCATCAACTTTAACCTGATTGAAATTGAAATTCGCTGTCAAGCCACCCACTGAAAAACCAGCATCCTGAACTTTTTTGCGTACCATATCTAAGTTGATATCAGCACCTTTTTTGAAGGTTAGCACGAAGATGTTTTTGTTTAAATCGGGCTTTACAGAATTAATGAAACCTAATGTTTCTAATGATTTTTGCGTTGCATTTGAGCACATTGAGCAAGTTAATCCCGTTACCTGCAAATCTGCAGTAGATATTTGTTGCGCCGAAACATTAACGGCGAAGAAGAGCATAATGATGCTAAATAATTTTATTGTTTTCATGATTTTTTGAATTTAGAACTTAAGAAAATGTCATACTGAGCCTGTCGAAATACTTTGCGTAAACGACCGGAGAATGATGATCCTAATTCCTAAAAATACAATTGAAAACATGTAAGGCAACCCGCGAAGAAAGAGGGGGCGCTTTGTTGCTGATTTTGCTGAAAAAAGCAGGAGTAAGGTTACTGATGAATTCTAAAACAGGCGGATGAAGAAAAAGCGTAATTGAAAATAATTTTGGCATTTCTACTTTCGTTGCCGTTTGGTGACTATCTTCTACTTTTACCGTTACCTGTGTATTTTTGCAACAACCATCATCCTTTATTTTTTCGGCAGGAATATCTGCACAAAATTTACAAGAAACTGCATTGCTGAACAGCTTTACATTTTCTAAATTACCGCCACAGAAATGCAAACTTAAAGCCAAACCCATAACACTAACCGCATAGAATACGGCCAAAGAAAGTGCTATTTTTTGTTTTAACTTCATCAATACAAAGGTATGGCAAAAAAATCCGAATAAAAGCGCTCTTTATTTATTGAATTTCATTTTTTAACTTAATTTAGCCTCAAACACATTCAAATGAAGAAATTATTATTGTTCATCTGCACTTTTTCGATGCTTTCAGTTTTTGCTGCCAAGCCAAAAAATCAATATATCCGCATTAAAACTGAGTTTGGAGAATGTATCGTGAAATTATATAACGAAACGCCCCTCCATCGTGATAACTTTCTAAAACTTACCAAAGAGGGTTATTACAACGGTACTTTATTTCACAGGGTTATAAAAGACTTTATGATTCAGGGCGGAGACCCCGATTCAAGAAATGCTAAACCCGATTCTTTATTGGGAGAGGGCGGTCCGAAGTATACAATTCCGGCAGAATTTAGAGATAGTTTATTCCACAAGAAAGGCGTTTTAGCAGCGGCGAGGGATAATAACCCTGAAAAGGCATCGAGTGGAAGTCAGTTTTATTTGGTGCAGGGCAAAGTATTTACGGATGAGCAGCTGAATTCGCTGGAAGAAAAACGACTAAAGTTTAAACTACCGGAATATCAAAGGCAGGTTTATAAAACTATAGGCGGTACACCGCATTTAGATAGAAATTATACCGTTTATGGCGAAATTGTGGTCGGCTTAGATATGGTTGATAAAATCGCTATGTTACAAACTGATAAAAATAATCGCCCTAAACAAGATGTTAAAATGGATATTAGCATTTTGAAAAAGCGGGAGGCGAAGAGGTTGGAAAAACAGCTGTTGCAGGGCTCTTTCAAAGATAAAATGGTTATGTAATTAAAGGCTCTTGTCTGTTATCAAAAAAGAATAATATTCGGATTTCCTTTTCATGAACCTGGTAATAGAAAGATGTGTGTTTTGAAATCACTCCCTTTCTAACATTATTATCAAGCGATATAGGTTCATATATGAAAGGTTGAATTGCAACTAAATCAATTTTTTGATAAACGCTATTGATAAACTTATTTGCATATTCATAACCCCAAGAATCTTCAAGAAAAACTCCGATAGCAAATAATGTTTCTTAAGCTTCCTCAGAAAATGAAACACTTAGTTCCATTTCTGAGAAAGTCTTTTTTTGACTCTATCGTATGAAATTAATTTTCCCTCTTCAGCTTGTTTCATCCCCCTTTTAATACCCTCTTGAACATGTTTTGGCAAATCTTCCAACACAACTTTTTCGTTGCTCCTTAAAAGCATATCTAACTCTGAGCGTAGATTTTCATCATCAGTCTGAAAAACTTTTTTAGCAATCTCAATTTTTAATTCTTCAATGCTCATAAACAAATTTAACGAAAGCAAATCTCAATAGCTAAGCATTTATTCAATTAATTTCTAAATTTACTGCCATACATTTTAATCCTTTTGAATGAAAATCATCTCCTATAACGTTAACGGGATTCGAGCGGCAAGTACCAAAAACTTCTTCGGCTGGTTGCAAGCCACCAATGCTGATATGGTTTGCCTGCAGGAAGTAAAAGCATTGCCTGTACAAATTCCAGAAATTATAGCTTTAATTGAGCAACTTGGTTACCATCACTATTGGTATCCAGCCGAGAAAAAAGGATATAGTGGTGTTGCGATTCTAACTAAAATTAAGCCCAATCATGTTGAATACGGATGTGGAGAAGAATGGATTGATAAAGAGGGCAGGATTTTGCGAGCCGATTTCGATGATTTTTCGTTAATGAGCTTATACATGCCTTCGGGTTCGAGCGGCGATGAACGACAAGTGAAAAAATACGAGTTCATGCGTTTCTTTGATGGATACATTGGCGAATTGCGGAACGAAATTCCTAATTTGATTGTGAGCGGAGATTATAACATTTGCCATACTTCAATCGATATTCATAACCCAAAATCGAACGCGAATTCGTCGGGGTTTTTGCCCGAAGAACGCGAATGGATGCAGCTTTTTTTAGACAATGGTTTTATAGATACGTTCCGCCATTTTAATAAAGACCCGCATCATTATACCTGGTGGAGTTACCGTGCGGGCTCTCGAGGGAAGAACCTGGGTTGGCGCATCGATTATCATCTGGCTACAAAACAAATGGAAAACAGGCTGAAAAGTGTGAAGATCTTACCTGATGCCATCCACTCTGATCACTGCCCTGTTTTGTTGGAATTAGAATAAATCTGTCGGCCACAAGTTAGGGCTTATCAGCTTAAACCTGTAACTTCCAACTTCTAACCAGTCAACGATATGCTCATTACAAACATTAAAGGCCTTGTGGGTTTACATCCGAAAGATAAACTGGTTCTTCGCGGGAGCGAGATGGGCGATTTACCTGTTTTGGAAAATGCCTGGCTTTTAATAGAAAACGGTTTCATTAAAGATTTTGGTAAGATGAGTGAAATCCCATCTCCCGTCTCACAATTATCTCCCCAGCTCTCTGCAAAAGACAAATATGTTTTTCCATCGTGGTGCGATAGCCATACACATATTGTTTTTGGCGCTTCGCGGGAGGAAGAGTTCGTGATGAAAATTCAAGGGAAAAGCTATGAAGAAATTGCCGCAGCAGGAGGAGGGATTTTAAATTCTGCAGCTAAACTTCAAAGTGCTACGGAAGATGAATTGTTTGAAAGTGCATCTGCCAGACTGAAACAAATGATTTCGCAGGGTACGGGCGCAGTTGAAATCAAAAGTGGCTACGGCTTAACGGTGGAGAGCGAAATTAAAATGCTGCGGGTTATTCAAAGGTTGAAAAGTGTTTTCCCAATTCCGATTAAAGCGACTTTTTTGGCTGCCCATGCCTATCCGAATCAATTTAAAAATAATCACCAAGGTTATATCGATTTAATTATCAACGAAATGCTGCCCCGGATCGCCGCAGAAAAACTGGCCGATTACATTGATGTTTTTTGTGAAAAAGGATTTTTCTCTGTTAATGAAACCGACCAGATTTTAAAAGCGGGGGCTAAATATGATCTAAAGCCTAAAATTCACGCCAATCAACTTTCAGTTTCCGGAGCGGTAGAAATTGCCATAAAAAACAATGCCATTTCTGTCGACCATCTCGAAGAAACTAATGAAGAAACCATAAATAGTTTTAAATCATCAGCAACCATTGCAACGCTATTGCCATCGTGTTCATTTTATTTAGGAATACCTTTCGCCAATGCGAAAAGTTTAATTGATGCCGATGTAGCCGTTGCACTTGCAAGTGATTTTAATCCCGGCTCAACACCATCAGGAAATATGAACTTTGTGGTTTCTTTGGGTTGTATAAAATTGAAACTGCAACCCGAGCAAGCAATAAACGCGGCAACATTGAACGGGGCGGCAGCTATGGAAATCAGTGGCGATTATGGCAGTATCGCAATCGGCAAGCGGGCCAATTTTTTTATCACAAAACCCATGCCCTCCATTGCCTATTTGCCTTATAGTTTTGGCGAGGTGCAAATAGAAACCATAATTTTAAACGGGGAGGTTTACAATGGATAAGCTGACGGTGTATTCGCAAAGTGATATCGACAACCTGATCATGTATCGTGATGGCGAGACCAAACTTGGCGAAAGGGTAAAAATATATCGCCACGTTGAGGAAGATTCGCTCTCAAAAACGGCAATCTCATCCGTAGAATTATTAAAAATTGACGCAAAATTCGTTCTTCTTGGCATTCCTGAAGATGTTGGCGTTCGGGCGAATGAAGGAATCGCAGGCGCCTCCACAACATGGAAGTCAGCATTGATGGCTTTTCTTAATATTCAAAGCAATCGCTTTTTATCTGGTGAAGAAATCCTGGTTCTGGGCCATTTTGAAATAGACGACCCAGAAGATTCATCGGTTGCTGGTTTGCGAAATAAAGTTGCCGACATAGATGACTTGGTTTATCCTGTTATTGAAAAAATTGTATCTGCGGGGAAAATCCCTATTGTAATTGGTGGCGGACATAACAATGCCTTTCCAATTATCAAAGGAACTTCCCTAGCAAAAAAGCAGGCGATAGATGTTTTGAATATAGATGCTCATGCCGATTTAAGGACGCAGGAGGGTAGACATAGCGGCAATGGATTTACTTATGCTTTGGCAGAAAACTATTTAGCTGATTATCATATGTACGGTCTGCATCAAAACTATAATAATGAGGCTATAGTGAAAGAAATTGAAACCAATTCTAAGCTTAACGCGGTTTTTTTTGATGATATTTTGAAAGGCACAGATGCTCAAGATTTCATTGCTAAAATAGACTCTATTGCAGGTTTAGAGATCGATTTAGATTGCATTCAAAACGTGCTTTCTAGTGCCGAAACACCATCGGGATTTGCGGTAAATGAGATCAGAAAATTGATTTTAACCTGTGGAAAGAAATTCTCCTATTTTCATATTAGCGAAGGCGCTACCAGATTGCTTGATGGGCGAGTGAGTAAGTTAACCTCGAAACTGGTGGCATATTTGGTGAGCGATTTTGTTAAAGCCCAAGCGAAAATTGTTCCCGCAGATTTGGGAGATGTACGCTGATTTTGTGCGAGTAAGAATTTCTCTACAAAAACTAATTCGATCGAGGGCAGAGAAATGTTTGAATGGATTAGGCTCTAAAAAGCCGATATAAATCTGCAGGGGAATGTCTTACAAATGCTCTGCCTCGTATTTCTCCCCAGCCTTCAACATCAGCTCAATTTGCTTCAAATCATCAGCCGTAAGCTCTTCTTTTTCTTGCAATTCGAATACTGCAATCATGTTGTCTTCGTATTGTTTTTCTGTTTTGATAACGATTTCCTGTGGCATGATTGCAAGCTTAAAATTTAATGGTTTCTGTTGGTGTAATGCAATAATCTAATTGGATGTCGTGTTCATTCACATCATCAATTTTATCAATTGCAGGCGACAAAGATAAGCCTATTTTTTGAGCATTTAAATTTCCTAGAAAACGGTCGTAAAAACCTTTGCCGTAACCTACCCGGTAGCCTCGCTTATCAAATGCCAATAAAGGAATTAAAACCATGTCTATTTCACCTTTATGGACGATGCCTTTTTGCGGTTCCAAAATGTTATACAAATTTTTCTGTAAATCATCCACACCCAGATATTCGTGATTAGTCATTAAAGCGGTTTCAAAATCAGCTTTGGGGACGATTATTTTAATTTCTGGATGATTTTTAGCCAACCATTCTACTAATAGAAATGTGTTTGGTTCTTTCTTTTCCTCAATAGGTAAGAAGATATGCAATGTTTTTATCGATCCGAAATCCAGAGTAATGAATTGTTTCAACAATCCGTTGTTTAACGATTGGTATTCTTCGTCACTTATTGCTAATCTGTCTTTTAAGGCTTGCTTTCTGATTTCGGATTTTAACATGGCTTCCCGTTTAGACAAATATAACAATTTGAAATATCGCTTGTTTTCGATGTTAGCAACGGCAATGCGTGTGTTTTATTAGCAAGTGCTTTAGGATTCTCACATGCGTGGGAATGACGGGCGGGCATGACGATTAGCTAAAACATCACTATTCGTAAGGGAATAAGCACAATGCATGAACGTTCGTCATCCTCAGCTTGACCGGGGGGGGGATCTTAAAGGAAAAGCAAATCATTCCATCAATTTTCCGTGTAAATCTGTGTTTCCGTGGCAAATTTTTGAAACAAAAAAGCCCTTGAAAATATATTCAAGGGCTCGTATTAAGATTTTATAATCTATTTTACACGCTCTACGTACTCACCCGTACGCGTATCAACTTTAATTTTATCGCCTTGATTTACGAACATCGGTACTTTAACCTCAACGCCATTTTCCAATGTCGCAGCTTTCAAAGCGTTAGTAGAAGTATCGCCTTTAACAGCCGGTTCCGAGTATGTAATTTCGAACTCAGCAAAGTTTGGCAACTGACCCATAATCGCCTCATCACTTTCCATAGAAACGATAACACTCATGCCCTCCTTTAAAAATTTAATGGCCGAACCGAACAACGTTTTCTCTACGTTATATTGCTCATAAGTGTTGTTATCCATTACCACTAAATAATCGCCATCTTCATAAAGATATTGATAGTCGTTCGTCTCAACACGGCAAATTTCAACAGCCTCGTCGGTATTCATACGAGCTTCTACAATTCTGCCCGATTTAATATTACGAAATTTACCTGTGTAAAAAGCGCCGCCTTTACCTGGTGTGCGGTGATTCCATTCGTCAACAGTAACCAATTCGTTATTTACGCGTAGAATGTTTCCTGTTTTAATTTCTGATGCTTTTGCCATATGATGTTATCCTGTCTGGATTTATATTTCTGTTTTTGTGACGGCAAAGGTAAAATTATTTTAGTAAAAACCTATAAACGATTAAGGTATAAGGCTTAAGGTTTAAGGAAATTTCCAGTCCAATTGTACTACTTCACACGCTCCATATAGTCGCCTGTTTTGGTATCTACCTTAACTTTATCGCCTTGGTTAATAAACAATGGAACCCTGATTTCTGCACCCGTTTCTACCGTGGCATATTTTTGTGCACTGGTAGATGTATCGCCTTTCACTGCAGGTTCCGTGTACGTAATTTCGAGCTCAACGCTGTTTGGAAGTTGCGCAACAATCGGTTCCTCGCTTTCAAAAGCGATTGTAACGTTCATTCCTTCTTTCAAAAATTTAATTGAGCTGCCGAAAAGTAATTTTGGGATGTTGTACTGCTCAAACGTATTGTTATCCATTACTACAAGGTAATCGCCGTCTTCATACAGGTATTGATAATCGTTCGTTTCAACACGGCAAATCGTAACTTCTTCATCGGTACGGAAACGATATTCGACAATTTTGCCAGTTTTTACGTTACGCATTCGAGCCTGATAAAATGCTCTTAAATTGCCCGGCGTACGGTGAATATATTCTTCTACACTTACCAACTCTCCGTTAAAACGAAGCACATTTCCGCTTTTTACTTCTGATGCCTTTGCCATTACTAATGTTTTTTAGAACATCAAAGTTAAAAAAAGGATTTTTCATTTGGAAAGCGAAAACTGGAATAATCGGTTGCTGTAGCCCCGCTTTTTGCTCCAATCTTTTTAGCAACTTTTCCTTTTACTATCTTGCCAATGCGAGGAGGAACGACTTAGCACTCTATTTCGCAAATGCTTATAAAAAGTTTTTCCGCGACAATCGGGTTTTGCAAACCTATGTTTGTACAAGAAACGAAAGCTTGTCCCTGTAATGCGCCCTTTCTGTCATTGCGAGGCACGAAGCAATCTATTGGCGCAGAGATTGCTTCGTACCTCGCAATAACCTACTTTTTGATAAAAAACCGCCGTATAAAAGAAATGCCTTTGGGAACCACTCCAAAGGCATAATCAACCTAAACCTCAAACTAAACTATGAAAAAATTTTTTGCTTTTTACAGCTTATATTTTGTTTCCGTATTACGGAGAATATTAATGTTTTCCTGAAAGAGATAAATAAAATTTCTTTCTCTTTTTGGTGGTGCAAAGGTAATAACTATTTTTCAATTACAAAATATTTTTTTAAAAATAATATTTTAATACAAATGTATGACAAAGTCTAAGGACTGAAAGACCCCAGCTCTTAGCTTAACCTATTTAAAATCAGCTATTTGAATCTGTTCGTTGCAGAATTCGTATTCTTGAATCTGGTTCGAGCCAATAATAGTAAGTCTATTTTTTGTGAATTTTTCGATTAATTCACGGTACCAATCAATCCCCTGAACGTCTAAATTACTGGTGGGTTCATCTAAAAGTAAAATTGGCGAGTCAGAACAGCACGCCAAAGCAAGTTTGGTTCTTTGCTTCATTCCCGACGAAAAGTACTTAATTTCCTTGTTTGCCGATTTTTCCAAACCCAAAACAGAAATTAGAGACTTTGCATCAACACCGAGTGCAAAATTTTTGAACTTGAAATGGAAATTTATAATCTCTTTTAATGTAAAAGTCTCTACCAATTCGAGATATGGCGCAGCTAAACTAATGTGTTTATAAATATCTTCTATAGGAATGTCCTGTTTGTCAGAAAATGAAATTGTACCCTCAGACGGCGTTAAACCTCCGGTTAAAACACTTAACAATGTAGATTTCCCCGAGCCATTCGGTCCCAAAATAGCATAACTGTTGCCTGATGTAAATTCGGCGCTCAGCTTCCTGAAGATCCATTCCTTGTTAAATCTTCTGCCGACATTGTTTAGGGCTATCTTCATTAAAGGTTGCGATTGGGGTTAAGTGTTTAGCAATTTGACCATACAAACACTATTATCTACACCGATGTACTGACCGTAGTTTGGTGTAATGTTGTAACCATTTTTGCGGTATAAGGCGATGGCTTCAGCTTGTTTTTTACCTGTTTCTAAAACGGCATGACTAAAGCCTAATTCTGCAGCCCAATTTTCTAGTTCCGATAAAACTTTAGCCGCGATACCTTGCTTTCTATAATCAGGATGAACAAACATTCGTTTGACTTCGGCTGCGGTATTCGAAAATGCTTTTATTGCTCCGCAAGCAACAGGTGTTTGATTTTGGTAAGCAACAACAACTTCCTTTATGCTGTCAACCTTATTAAATTGAGCATAAAAAGCATGTTCTTCACCATCTCTTATCGCTAAATCTTTATCCAACAAAGAAACCAACGCTCGAAAATCTTTATTATCCGAATTGGTTCTGATTAGCGTTAAATTGCTCATGAGGTTTTTAATATTTGCGACTTTATACACCAAAGAAAATTCAGATGGGGTTTAATGCATTAGTTGTTACCCTCAGCCTTAAACCTTTCAACCCTCTGCCTAAAATTAGCTGCCCATTCCGAAACCTTTCATCACACCACGGTTAGAGTTGCGAATGAAATCTACAATCTCATCACGAATCTCTGTTGGTTTGAATTCGGCTTCAATCATATCCAAAGCTTTGGTTACATTGTTGTGTTTTACAAAAAGTACGCGATAAATTTCTTGAATTTCGTCGATCTGCTCGTTAGTAAAACCTCTTCTGCGCAAACCTACAGAGTTGATTCCCGCGTAAGAGAGTGGCTCGCGTGCAGCTTTAACGTAGGGAGGCACATCTTTTCGAACCAACGAACCGCCAGTTACAAAGGCGTAAGAGCCAACTTTAACAAATTGATGAATAGCCACCAAACCAGCGAGAACAACATTGTTTCCAATGGTGATGTGACCGGCTAAAGTAGTGCTATTGGAGAAAATGCAGTTGTTACCAACCTCACAATCGTGAGCAATGTGCGAATATGCCTGAATCAAACAATTGCTTCCAATTGTTGTCTTCCATTTATCTTTTGTGCCACGGTTAATGGTTACACACTCGCGGATGGTTGTGTTATCACCAATTTCTGCGGTGGTTACCTCTCCTGCAAATTTTAAATCCTGTGGTTCACCGGAAATTACTGCTCCAGGAAAAATACGGCAATTCTTACCGATTCGAGCGCCGTCCATAATGGTTACGTTCGAACCAATCCATGTTCCCTCGCCAATTACAACGTCTTTATGTATTACTACAAAGGGTTCGATTACCACATTTTCTGCAATTTTCGCCTGTGGATGTATATATGCTAAAGGTTGTATCATTATTGGGTGGGTTCTGCTTGTTTGATTTTTGTGATTTGCGCCATCATCTCGGCCTCTACAACGATTTTTTCGCCCACCATACCAACACCTTTCATTTGAGCAATACCTCTTCTGATCGGTTCCAGCAAGTCGCAACGGAAAACAATGGTATCACCCGGTAAAACCTGAGCCCTAAACCTAACATTATCGATTTTTAGGAAATATGTAAGGTAATTGCTCGGGTCGGGAACCGTACTTAAAACCAAAATACCACCCACCTGTGCCATTGCCTCAATTTGAATTACCCCCGGAAAAACAGGGGCGCCCGGAAAATGACCTTTAAAAAATTCCTCGTTCATGGTTACGTTTTTTACGCCCACAACATGATTCTTAGAAAGTTCCAAAATTTTATCTACAAATAGAAATGGTTGACGATGAGGCAAAATTTCCATGATTTGCACAATGTCGTATAATGGCTTAGCACTCGGATCGTACACCTTTTGTATTTTCTTATTTTTTTCTTTTTTTATGGCAGCCTTTATCTTCTTTGCAAAGGCTACGTTGGCCGCATGCCCAGGGCGGGCAGCCATGATATGACCTTTCAAATGCATTCCAACTAAAGCCAAATCGCCGATCATATCTAATAATTTATGGCGAGCAGGCTCATTTTGATAGCGTAACTCCATGTTATTCAGGATTCCCTGAGGCGCAACATCAATATCCGCTCGATTGAAAAGCTTGGCAAGATGGCTTAACTCGTCTTTAGTTACCTCTTTATCAACAATAACAATTGCATTGTTTAAATCGCCACCTTTAATTAAATTATGTTGTAACTGGTATTCTAATTCGTGTAAAAAGCAAAAAGTGCGACAAGAAGCAATTTCCTTTTTAAATTCTGCTATTGTATTAATGCCCGCATGTTGGCTTCCCAATACAGGAGAATTGTAATCAATCATACAGGTAAAGCGATAGTCATCCAAAGGCATGGCTACTATTTCTACTTTTCTGTCTGCTTCTGTATAAGTAATGTTGTGTGGAATTGTAAAGTATTCCCTGTCTGCATTCTGTTCGATAGTACCGGCTTCTTCCAATAAATCTATAAACTGGATAGAGCTGCCATCCATTATCGGCGTTTCAGGTCCATCTAATTTTATAAGCACATTATCTAAATCCATCCCTACTAAAGATGCCATAACATGCTCAACAGTACTAACGCTTGCTCCGTTTTGGGTAATTGTAGTACCTCTGGAAGTATCTGTTACGTTATCGGCATCGGCATCAATAATTGGTGTTCCTTCTAAATCGATGCGTTGAAATTTAAAGCCGTGATTTTCAGGAGCCGGGCAAAAAGTTAAAGTTACATTGGCGCCGGTGTGTAAACCAACTCCCGATGCTGATATCTCTTTGTTAATCGTTCTTTGTCTAACGTTCATTGTTTATTGTATTCTTTTCCAATTCAGATGTGAGTCTCTTTAATTCTTCTTCGAGTACGTTAATTCGCTTCTCAACATCAGGAAGATGTTTAAATATTACGGAGGCACGCATCCAATTACGTAATGGTTGTGCCGGACTACCGTGCCACTGTTTATTTTCTTCAGTAATATTAAAATTTATGCCGGCTTGAGCACCGATTTGTGTCCCTTTAGCTAACGTTAAGTGGCCGGCAATACCAACTTGTCCGCCTATAACGCTGTTAGGGCCTATCTTAGTACTGCCCGATACACCTGATTGTGCTGCTAAAACAGTGTTTTCGCCAATTTCGGCGTTGTGTGCAATTTGGATCAGGTTATCTATTTTTGCGCCTTTTTTGATAATTGTAGACCCCATAGTTGCTCTGTCTACCGTTGTATTTGCACCAATTTCTACATCGTTCTCGATAATTACGTTACCGATTTGGGGGATTTTATTGTAGGTTCCGTCTTTTTGAGGGGCAAAACCAAAGCCATCACTTCCTATTACTGTATTTGAGTGTATGATAACTCTGTTGCCGATAACCGAGTTGTGGTATATTTTTACACCAGGGAAAAAAGAACAATTTTCTCCGATTATTGAATTTGCACCAATGAAAACCTGAGTATTTATTTTTGTGCCGGCAGCAATTTCTACGTTTTCGGATATGTATGCAAAAGCGCCGATAAACACACCCTTGCCAATTTTTGCCGTCGGATGAACATAAGCCAGCTTATCTACGCCCGATTGCTCTGCTTGCGCATTGATGGCTTCATTATATTTATCAAGCAATATCGTAAAGGAACTATAAGGGTTTTCTACACGAACCAACGTGCTGGTATACTCTTGAGTAGGTTTAAAATCTTTAGAAACGATTACTACCGAAGCCTTAGTAGAATATAAAAAGTTCTCGTACTTAGGATTGGAAAGAAAAGACAATGAGCCTTCTTTACCATCTTCTATTTTAGAGAGTTCTTTAACGGCTACATCAGGGTTACCATCAATGGAACCGTTTAAAAACTCGCTTATCTGCTTGGCAGTAAATTGCATCGTACAAAGGTAAATGTTAAATTGATATGAACAAAAAAACCTGTTAGGGTTAAATCGTGTATATTTTACACAATAATAAGACTTAAAACGGCACTAAAAGTTAAATATTTTGTTAAATAAACTTAAATCCCTCGCGGGTAGCAAAGGATATATTTTTCTACAGTTTTTTGCAGGGATTCTAAATTTGATAAATCTGATGCTTTCGCAATGTCAACAATATCGTTATTTTTCATCAGAATCTTAATATTTCCTACTCCTGCATTATAAGCTCTGTTTTGAATGGAATCTGTAAAAACAAAATATTTGGCCTCCTCAGGCTTTATTTCCAAAAGATTGACTGCGGCATCCTGTAAAAATTCAACACGTGCCCTGTCTGCCATTTGATTGCTCATCTCAACCTTATATAAGTTTCTCGATGTAAGCATCTTACAAAGCGTTGATAGTATCTTGTCGGGATGTGTAACCCAAACTTTTACTGCAGCATAAATATCCTGATCATCAAGGTTTGTGAAATGATCTAAATTTTCGTGGTTGCTGAAAAAGGTTACTTCGTTAATATCATTATTCAAAAAATAACTCAATGATGGCGATGCAAACAAATTCTCGCCGCCTGCCGACAGTTCTTTTGCTCGTTCCAACAGTTTAACTAAAATCATTTCACCAGATATAACCGTTTTATGCAGGTAAACCTGCCAATACATTAACCTGCGTGCAATTAGAAATTTTTCTATTGAATATATTCCTTTTTCTTCGATAACCAGGTCATCCTCGAAAACGTTGAACATTTTTATAATGCGGTCGAAACTGATAACCCCTTCGCTAACGCCGGTAAAAAAGCTGTCGCGATTTAGGTAATCCATTCTATCCAAATCCAGCTGACCGGAAATCAGCTGATGCAAAAACCGCTTGGGGTAGGTGCCATTAAAAATTTCAATGGCATGCGTTAATTTTCCGTTAAAATGCTGGTTCAATTCCTGCATTAGCTTTGCTGAAATATCTTCATGCTTAATACCTGTAACCAACGAATGTTCTAAGGCATGCGAAAATGGTCCGTGACCAATATCGTGCAGTAAAATAGCCAGTATTGCCGCTTCTTCTTCGCCTTCTGTAACCGTATGTCCTTTACTTCGAAGTAGCCCGATTGCCAAACTCATTAAGTGCATAGCGCCCAAGGCATGATGAAATCGGGTATGTAAGGCGCCCGGATACACGAGATGAGTCATCCCAAGTTGTTTGATGTAACGCAAACGCTGAAAATACGGATGAGAGATTACATCGTAAACCAATTCTGTGGGAATACTTATGAATCCGTAAACCGGATCATTTATTATTTTCTTCTTATTCAATAGTTAAAAATAGTTAAATAGACAGATACGGTACAAAAATTGCTATTTTTATTTATAGTTTGATTAGCTGCCAAAATATAACGCCGCAACACACACCTATTTTTACAAAAACATGCAAGAAACTAAAATATTGTGGGCCGATGATGAAATCGACTTGCTTAAACCTCATATACTTTTACTTAATGATAAAGGTTACAATGTAACTACATTTACTAACGGAAACGATGCCCTCGAAGCTTTTGGAAAATCTCAATTCGACCTGGTTTTTCTGGATGAAAATATGCCCGGAATGAGCGGAATTGAAACGCTCTCGGCGATTAAAAACCTCAACCCCGATATTCCTGTAGTTTTAATTACAAAAAGTGAAGAAGAAAATTTGATGGAAGATGCCATCGGAAGTAAGATAGACGATTACCTGATAAAACCGGTTAACCCAAAACAAGTTCTTTTAACCATTAAAAAGCTAATTGATAAAAAACTTTTGGTAAGCGAAAAAACATCAATGGCTTATCAGCAGGATTTCAGAAAACTTGGAATGACCCTGGGCGACCGTTTGAATTATGAAGAGTGGGTTGATGTTTACAAGAAAATTGTTTTTTGGGAGCTTGAGTTAGAGAAACTCGACGATCCGCAGATGCATGAAATTTTAACCATGCAAAAGCAGGAGGCAAATACTCAATTTTCGAAATTTATAGAAGAACATTACCTTGATTGGATTAAAAATAAGGAAAGCGCACCTCTGTTATCGAATGAGCTGTTAAAGAAGAAAGCTTTCCCGCATATTAACGATACCACGCCTGTATTTTTTATTTTGATCGATAACCTTCGTTATGATCAATGGAAAATCATTAATCCGTTAATCTCCGAATATTTTAGAATTGATGAGGAGGATATGTATACCAGCATTTTGCCAACCGCTACGCAGTATGCTAGAAATGCAATTTTTTCTGGCTTGATGCCTTTGGAAATGGAAAAACGTTTCCCCGGCTTATGGCAAAATGACGATGATGAAGGTGGGAAAAACATGCACGAAGAGGCTTTTCTTGCCGATAACATCAAACGCAGCTTACGTAAGGATTGCAAGTTCAGCTACAACAAAATCCTAACGTTCGAACAAGGAAAGGAATTGGTTGAACAAACCAACAACCTTTTGAAAAATGATTTTAATGCGATTGTATTCAACTTTGTTGATATGTTAAGCCATGCACGTACCGATATGCAAATGATTCGTGAATTGGCAAACGACGATGCTGCTTACCGTTCTTTAACTTTATCGTGGTTTGAGCATTCGCCGCTGTGGGATCTGTTGAAAAAGATTTCTCAAAAACAAGTTAAAGTAATTATTACAACGGACCATGGAACCATTCGTGTTAAAAAACCTGTTAAAGTAATCGGCGATAGAAGCACCAATACCAATTTACGATACAAACAAGGCAGAAACTTGAACTTTAATGCTAAAGAGGTTTTTGCAATTAAAAACCCGCATGATGCTTTACTGCCGAAAATTAACATCAGCAGCAGCTATATTTTCGCAAGGGAGGATAGTTATTTTGTTTACCCGAATAATTACAACCAGTTTGTAAATTACTATAATGAAACGTTTCAGCACGGTGGTATTTCATTGGAAGAAATGATTATTCCTGTAGTGACTTATTCACCTAGATAAATTCTACACCTTTCAAGCGGCGTAGAAAGCCCAAAGGCATCCGGCCGATGTCTTTGGGCTTAGCCGAGGTCTGTGTCCCCACAGACCTCTCAATTAGAATTTATAATGTAAAACAAAGCTGTTAGGCTTTGTCTATGCGGACAAAAACCAAGGATTAGACATCTAAAAAACAGCTTTCGGCCGATAATGATAGAAAACGATAATTAGCTCCATCATCTTCGCTATCGATTGGAGGAAAAAGGCTAAGGATTTTGCTGCCTTAATCTGAATTTCAATTTAAGAGGCAGAAATTTTGAAAGGCAAAATCGATGCAAATATATATTACTTTTGCCTTTTATTTTTTACAGTAATGAAGATTCAAATTAATGGTTTAGAGGAATTGCCCGGTGTGGCAAATAAACTTTTGACATTTGCAGGTGAGCAAAGAATTTTTCTTTTTGAGGGAGAAATCGGGGCAGGTAAAACAACTTTTATAAAAGCGTTTTGCAAAGTTCTTGGTGTCGAAGATTCGGTTTCAAGTCCAACTTACTCTATTGTAAACGAATATGAGGCGTCGGGCAATACAGTTTATCACTTCGATTTTTATCGTATAAAAAATATTCAGGAAGCATATGATTTAGGCTACGAGGAATATTTTTATAGCGACAACATTTGCCTTATCGAATGGCCTGAAATGGTACAGGACTTACTTCCCGAACACCATGTTAAAGTTGAAGTATCTATTTCTGGCGAGCAAAGCAGGGCATTCGAGTTTACAAAAATCTAAGCGCCCGATGTAATTTGTTATCAGTATTTTACAGAATTTCCGTACCTTCATCAACCTAAAACCCAAAACATTTTATAATACATCATGGCTACAGGATTACGCGAAGGAATGGCCGATATAGCTCGTCAAGGTTTATTGCAAACACAGGAAGCGACGCTGGAAACCAGAAACAAAAAGAACAGTTTGAATATTGGAATTCCGAAGGAGATTTCTTTCCAGGAAAACAGGATTGCTTTGACACCGCTTTCGGTGGCGCTGTTGGTAAACAACGGACATAAGGTAATTTTGGAGAGTGGAGCAGGAATAGCCGCTAATTTTTCTGACTCGGAATATGCCGAGCAAGGCGCCAAAATCGCTTATGACAAAAAGGAAGTTTTTGATTGCGATATTCTTGTGAAAATTGCGCCGCCAATGTTGGAGGAAATTGCCATGATGCATAAAGGGCAAACGTTAATCTCCTCATTACAAACCGGAACTTTAAAGCAAGAATACCTTAAAGCCTTAATGCAGAAAAAAATAAATGCATTATGTTTTGAATACCTGCGTGATGAAGGAAATGTTTTGAGTGTTGTTAGGGCGATGAGTGAAATTGTTGGCTCTACTTCTATACTAATTGCGGCAGAATATTTAAGCAACGTTACCGGTGGAAAAGGCTTAATGCTTGGCGGTTTTACAGGTGTGCCACCTACTGAGATTGTTATTTTAGGTGCTGGTACAGTTGGCGAATATGCCGCCCGAACTGCTTTGGCGTTAGGCGCTGAAGTAAAGGTTTTTGACAGTTCGATTTACCGTTTACGCAGACTTCAGAATAATTTGGGCAACAGCCGCGTGTTTACTTCTGTAATGCAGCCCATTGTGTTAAATAAACATATTGTAACCTGCGATGTTGTAATTGGCGCAATCAGGGCAAGCCATGGTCGAAGCCCATGCATTGTAATGGAAGAAACCGTTGCAAGAATGAAACCGCATTCGGTTGTTATTGATGTAAGTATTGATCAGGGCGGTTGCTTTGAAACTTCAGAAGTTACTAACCACACCAATCCTGTTTTCAGGAAATATGACGTGATTCATTATTGTGTTCCTAACATTGCATCGAGGGTACCAAGAACCGCATCTTATGCTTTGACAAATATTTTTGCACCGATTTTGCTTGATATTGGGGAGTTTGGCGGATTGATGAACATGATTTGGAATAACCCCGGTATCCGCGAAGCACTTTATATTTATCAAGGTAATGTGACAAATAAGGATTTGGCTGATATGTTTAACCTACCATTTAAAGATTTAGAATTGTTGGTGGTTTCCAATCAGTAAACATATACTTGTCATTGCGAGGCACGAAGCAAGGTCGCATGCGAAATAGATTGCTTCATGCCTCGCAATAACGACCTAAGTTTAATACCCATTAACATGAAAATCAAAATCCTCTTTTTATTTCTAACGTTTTCATTTTCTGCCTTCGCTCAAAACACATCCTCAGCAAAATTGGCTGTGGTAAGTTCTTACAATCAATACCTGGCATCAGTAAAAGCCAATCCGAATAATGAATTGATAGAGATTAAAAAAGCAATTCCTAACGTCAAATTAGATATTCGTTACGCCACGAAGAATAATTTTATGAAACAGGTGATGTATGGACAGGCGAGGGCTTTTGCCCGCAAACCGGTTGTAGAATCGCTTAAGAAAATCCAGAGGGAATTAAATAAAAAAGGATTAGGATTGAAGATTTTTGACGGCTATCGACCATATGCCATAACTGTGGCGTTTTACAAGAAGGCGAGCGACAAAAATTTTGTGGCGAATCCGAATAAAGGCTCAAAGCACAACAGAGGCTGCGCAGTTGATTTAACAATTATCAACATAAAAACCGGTAAAGAAATACCAATGCCAACTGCTTACGATAGTTTTTCGGCGGCTGCAGCTGCAAATTACCCCAATGTATCGGCAGAGGTAAAAAAGAACCGTGAATTCTTTATCGCAATAATGAAGAAGTATAAGTTGAACGTGTTAGAGAACGAATGGTGGCACTACGATTTTCAAGGCTGGCAAGATTATGCGTTGATGGATATTCCTTTTGAAAAATTATAACCCCAGGAATAGGCGTATCACTTTTGACTAAAAGTCTTTTATAAATGATGGGGCACGCCATATTGATCCATTTTGACTTTAGCTTTATCACCTTTTACGCTTAGGTGAAATATAAAATCGTAATCATCGTCCGTTAATTCTTCTCTCGGTCGTTTACCGCCAAAGGCTTCTATAATTTCTAAAACTGTATTTGAATGCCCTGCAACTATGATTTTTTTGCCTGCGTAGTTTGTTTTTACACTATCTACCAGCGATTTAATATCCGTGTAAGAAATAACTTTTGGAATGATTAAAGAATCTAATGTCTGACGCGTTCGTTTGTAAGGTGTTGTAAATGCGACATCAATTTTTTCTTTTTTCAAGTAGGTTGCCAGATCTCCCGCCCTCATTTTTCCTGTTTCTGATAGGTCAGGGTTTTTTTCCTGGGGATCAGATTTTTCTTTTTCGGCATGGCGAACCACCCAAATTTCGGTTGTTTGGGCGCTTACCGCTTGGAAAAGCAGAAAGATTAAGGATACAATTACCAGTACTTTTTTCATCGGAAATAGTTTAGTTTATAAATATTGAAAAAATAATCGGCTTGGGGAAATACCTCAACAAATGAAATAACCCGATGCTGCTTCTGCAACATCGGGTTAAAATTTAAATTATGGCCAAAAGTTAGTAGCCTTGATTTTGCCAGCCGGTTTTGTTGTTAACGTTGTCAATCTCAGCTTGAGGAACAGGGTAAATGCTTCTAAAAGAAGGTATACCCGGAAATACAGTTGCCATTTGCGACGTACGCACAATATCAAACCAGCGGTCGGCCTCTAAGGCAAGCTCTAAACGTCTTTCCAAGTAAATTGCTGCTCTGAAATCTGCTTGCGAAGCAAGTGTTGCGGCAGTTTTATTCGTTGCGTTTGCATTTGTCCTTACGGCGTTCAATGCTCTGAATGCTTCTGAATTTCCGTAAGCCACTTCGTTTAGTGCTTCTGCATACATAAGCAGAACATCAGCGCATCGTAGAACGGGGAAATCTCCGCTGATTTCAGTTGAGTTTGAAACCGCACTGTTAAATTTGCCTGGTCTGATGCCAATATTAGTAGGGGCAACCAATGCCCGGCGGTTATCAGCGGTTTCAAAAATGGATTGAGGGATCGTTATTGTATTTGTGTTGTTGTTATTTCTATACCTGTTATCTTGATTAACTGCTTCTTTAACACCTCCGTTTAAATATAGTACAGCGAAAATAATATCCTTACTGGTTTTTAAACCGCTGGGAAAAGTTGTGGTTTGGGGAACAAGAGAAAGTGTAGTGCCTGCATAAATTGCAGTTGCCATTGGTTGTAAAGTAGAAACAACCATCGGGTAGTTTTTTTGATATAGATAAACCTTAGCCAATAATGCTGTAGCGGCATAACTTGTTGCCTTACCACGCTGTGCATCGGCCCAGGTTGCAGGTAATTTTACCGCGGCATCTGTTAAATCGCTTATAATTTGTTGATAAACCTGCGCAGAGGTTGCTCTGGTATTGGCTCTCGCTTCATCAGTTTTTTGAACTGAAAGTACTAAAGGTACGTTTCCCCACAAGCGGGTTAAGTTAAAATAGCTTAACGCTCTGATAAATTTGGCTTGCCCGATAATTTGATTTTTCGTTGCTTCAGCCATGGTTATCGCCGGGGCTCTGTCTAGAATGATATTTGAACGGTAAATGGCTTTGTAATGTCCTTGCCATGCGCCTGAGAGAATTGCATTTGCCGATGTTTCTGAAAAAACTTCAATTTGATTTCGAACACCTGCACCAGACCCTGGATCGTTGTCGGTAACGTTATCTCCGCGAATTTCGCCAAGTGTAAGTAAGTTGTTTCCATACAAACTATCTGTTTGCAGCGCATCGTAACAACTCACCAAACCACCTTGTAATCCTTTTTCATCAACATAAAAAGTATTTTCGGTGTATGAATCCAAGGGTTTTAAATCTAAAAATTTCTTGCATGATGTAGCTGTAATGATTAGGCCACATGATAAGATTGATATGATATATTTTTTCATCTGATTATGATTTTTTAAGGGTGATGAAACGTGTAAAAGCTTTCGAATTTTAATTGCATTTGCTTTAACAGTTTTATCGTCTTAATTATAAAGTAATGTTAATTCCGATTGATGTAGTCTTCGCCGTTGGATAAACTCCGTAATCTTCACCGTTTGTGGTTGCTTCCGGTCTGTTTGTTACCTCAGGGTTATAGCCTGTATATTTTGTAAACGTAAACGGATTCTGCATCGAAACGTATAACCTTACTTTTGTTAGGGTAAGTTTTTTCACAAAAGCATCGGGTAAGGTATAGCCTAAAGCAATGTTACGAATCCGGAGGTAAGAACCATCTTCAACATGCCATGTTGAGGTTGTTCCGTTGCTTCCTTTTGCAACACGATTTGCTCTTACATCTTGTCCGCTGCCCGGGTTGCTTTCAGAAACCCATCTGTCTAACGAGCTTACCATATTGTTCATGTTACCTTCTTTATTAGCGAAATACCTGCGGGAAAGGTTTAGAATTTTATTGCCATAAACACCCTGCATCGATACATTTAAATCAACCCCTTTATATTCAGCAGATGTTGCAAAACCATAAGTAAATTTCGGAAGGTAGTTACCTACAATTTCGCGGTCTTTTGTCAAATCAATCACGCCGTCACCATCAACATCTTTGAATTTGAAGTCGCCTGGTTTTGAGGTGTTTAAATCATAATTGCCCTGCGTATCGGTATAGTGCGGATACGCATTTACTTCAGCCTGATTTTTGAAAACGCCCAAAACAACAGGCAGGTAGTAAGAGCCGATTGGCTCGCCAACTCTTGTTAAGAAATATGCATTTGCAACAGAACCTGTTCTGATAATATCCGCATTGCCGGGGCCCAACTCTACAACTTTGTTTTTGTTTTTTGAAAAGTTTCCGCTTGCTGTCCATTTTACGGCACCAAATTGTTGTGTGGTCCCTAAGTTGATATCAATACCTTTGTTATTTACTTTACCAATGTTTTTCAGCTCTGTTGCAAAACCTGTAGTTATTGGTACCGGAACATTTAATAATAAATCGGTTGTATTACTGTTGTAGGCATCAACAGATAATGTTAATTGATTGTTCCAAAAGGCAACATCCAAACCAACGTTAAGCTGAGCTGTTTTTTCCCATCTTAAATCATCATTAGGTTGTGCATACGTAGCAGCGCCGTTGGTTACCGCAGGGTTTGCCCCGCCAAAAACATAGCCATAGCTGGTCATCGAGCCTTGCGAACCGTATGTTGGTATGTTGAAGTTACCTGTTAAGCCATAACTTGCTCTCAATTTTAAATCTGAAATGGCTTTAACCTCTTTCAGGAAGTTCTCCTCAGATAATCTCCATCCCACAGATGCGGAAGGGAAGTAGCCCCATTTATTATTTTTGCCGAATTTGGATGAACCATCGGCCCTAACCGAACCTGTAAATAAATATTTCCCTTTATAGCTGTATTGCACTCTTGCTATGCCCGAAGCCAAAGCCCATTGCGATCTTGTAGAACCGCCACTGGTTACGATACCTGCATTTAAGTACTCAATTTGATCGCTGATAAAACCTCTTGATGCGATTGCGTAATTACCGCTCAAATCGTCTTTTTGGGTAGACCAGCCTAACAGAGCCGTTAAGCTATGGTCGCCAAAAGTTTTGGTGTAGTTTAAGGTTTGTTCTAATAACCAGTTGGTCTCTTTTAAGGTTCTCGAACTTCCTGATGCGTCTGTTGGAGGATTTCCGGCCGTATTCGATTGTGGGAATACGGAAGGGCGAAATGTATCTTCAGCGCTGTTAAAAAGATCGATACCTAATTGTATCTTGTATTTCAAATCTTTTAAAATAGAAGCCTCAACAAATGCGCTTCCGGTTAATCTGTTCGAACCAACATCGTCTTTCTGGAGCATTGCAAGCGCAACCGGATTCCAGGCTTGTGTTTCACCGTTACCCGAAACTGTTGAACCATTAGGAAGCGTAGTCACCTGCCCCGGGCTCCATGAGTTTTGAGCAAAGCTGAAACTGCCGTCGCCGTTGTAAACAGGCCAGATAGGAGAATAGTGTAAGGCAGAAGCAACAACCCCGCCCTGATTAACGCCATTAGCATTAAATGCAGTGTAAGCGCCATTTGCATTTACCCTTTTTTCTTTAATAACTGAAGGCGTTAAATTTACACCATATCTGAAATGACCTTTGGTTCCTTCCAGATTAAGTCGCCCGCTGTATCGTTTAAAGCCACTGTTCAAAATTATACCATCCTGATCAAAATATTCTAATGAGCCATAATACTTTAAGGTTTCACTTCCGCCTGAGGCAGAAATAGAATGGCTTTGGATTTTGGCTGTTCTAAAAATTTCGTCTTGCCAATCGGTATTCGTTAAGCCCTGCTGACCTTGTAGATAAGGCAATACTTCATTTGGAATTACAGCACTCGTATTGTTTCCTGAATTAACCAAACGTTGCGCATTCGTATCGTTAATACTGTAAGCAACTGCCGGCAAACCGGTTGCTGCATTCCTGCGATTAATTGCATCCATGGCATCAGAATAGGTATTATTTCGTGATTCCAGTACCATTTTTGAGTATTGGTAGGCATCCATCATATCAATTTTATTTGCCACACTCTGCCACCCTGTGTAACTGTTTACATTAATTGTAGATACACCGTTTTTACCTTGTTTGGTTGTGATTAAAACAACACCGTTCGAACCACGCGATCCGTAAATTGCGGCCGAGGATGCATCCTTTAATACCTCGATTGAGGCGATATCATTTGTATTTAGCGTATTAATATTATCGCCCGAAATTGGAACGCCATCAATAACATACAGCGGACTTGAGCCTGCCGTAATCGTACCTACACCACGAACCTTAATGGACAGCGCTGCTCCAGGCGTTCCTTGTCCCTGTGATACTTGTACACCTGCCATTTTACCAACCATTGCCTCGGCTGCATTATTAATCGGTTGGTTTTCTAAATCAGAGGCTTTAATGCTGGCAATTGCCGTGGTAACATCTTTCTTTTTCTGACTGCCGTAACCCACAATCACAACATCTGTTAAGGATGATGATGCCGGAACGAGTTGAATCATTAAAGTTGCCTGTTCGCCCGCTTTCAGCAAATAATTTTCAATCGTTTTAGTTGTGTAGCCAATAAATGAAGCGCTGATGTTGTATGGTACACCGGCAGATAATCCGGAAATTAGAAACTTTCCGTCGGCATTAACCATTATGCCCTTCTTTTCATTGGTTTTAGTATTGAGTAATAGGATAGATGAGCCGATTAAAGGCTGGCCGGTTTCATCTTTTACAATCCCGGTAATCTCTGATGTTTGAGCCCGGGCAATTGCAGAAACTGTTATCAACAGTACGCAAAAGAACAAGTGTTTCGTAAATTTTTTAAGCATAGTTATATTTATTAGTTTGTTTTTTCGGCATAAAAATCCCAATCCGCTACTTTGCGGAAGGTTGTTTTAAAAGAATTTTTTTTTGGCTCTTTACTTACTGATTAGGTAGCCTCCGTTTGTTTTGTTTTGGTTTAGTTTGTTTAATTCGGTTATTTCTTTAAGTATTTTCTCAGGCATTCTGTTTAGATCGATTGTTCCTGTAAAAGAAATTTCATCTAAATCAGCATCGTTGTAAACAATTTTAATTTTGTAGTAATCCTGTAATTTCTCAAATACATCTTTCAAGGATGATTGATTAAAATTTAACTCGTTAATTTTAGGCGATTCTTTGACAAGCATGCCTTTATCAAGCACTTTTATTTGTTGTTTGGCCTTATTGTAAACCAGCTCATTGCCAGGTAATAAAATTTTACTGAAAGAAATAATGCCTTTTGATTCGGCTATGTTCTTGACCCAAACTTTACCCGTGTGTAGATCAACTTTTACCAAATTTCCACTTTCATTGGCTGTAATGGTGAATGAGGTACCCAAGGCCATTGTAGATATGCCTTTTGAATAAACTATAAACGGGTGCGCCTTATCTTTTGTAACCTCAAAGAAACTTTTCCCTTTTAAATAGATTTCTCTGCTGCGCTTCACAAACGGAATAGCATACCTTAATTCGCCCCCGGGATAAATTTTTACAGTTGAGCCATCAGGCAGTTTAAGAGCTTGATTATTGCCCGTATAGTTTACAAATGATTTCCAAACTATTGGAGTTCTTACTTCTCTTTTCTCTGTTTTGGTTTGGGTGATATTTAGCTTAGGGTCACTTTTATTGATTACCAAAAAGCCAATCGTACACATTACTAAAACAATTGCTGCGGCAGAAATTATTTTTAATCGCTTTAATTTTAATGCTTTCGTAATCGTTTGCTTTTTTATCGCCGCAAAAAGCGCTTCACTTTTTTCGTTTGATAATAGCACATCTTCTGCATCATCCCAATCACTTTTTTTGAGCAAATAATCAGGTAAGTTCTCGTTTTCGTTTAAATAATTCACCACCGAAAGCTTTTCTTCCGGGGTACAATCACCTTTAAAATACCTGGCTAAAAGCTCATCAGATATACGCATACAAACTAATACGATTCTAATGAGGCATTACCCGTAAAGGGAAGAAAATAAATTTAAAGTCGAGTGAGAAAATTTATTAGCAGCATAAACGCAAGGGAATAAGCGTAGCCGTTCAGTTGTTTAATAGCTAAGGAAATGTGTTTTTCTACAGTTCTGGGGGAGATTGAAAGCTGATCTGCAATTTCTTTGTACGAATAGCCTTGAAGCCTGTTCAGCACAAAAACTTTTTTTCTTGTTGGGGGCAGGCAATTCAAAACAACTTCCAATTGTTTATTTGTATCGAATTGAAGTGCTTGTTCTTCTGACGTATTTAAAATGTTTTCTTTGTAAAGCGAAAGATTTCGCTCTTCGTTAGCTATTCTTTTAAAGTAGTCGAGTAAAGTTGTTTTGGCTATTTTAAAGAGTTGAACGTCTAATGGAAAGTCTTCGGAAAGTGTGTGTTTAAATCTCCAAAGTTTGATAAATGCCAGCTGGGTTAACTCCTCAGCCAAATCTCCTGAAGCCGTTTTTTTTAAATAGTACCCATAAATTTTCTTGTGCCATAGTTTAAACACTATTTCAAAAGATTTATGGTTTCCCTGCCTTATATTTTCGATATAATCTGACAATGGCTCAAAACTACCTGGTTAATGTTAGTTGGAAATAAATATAGCGTTAATTTTAATACTGTTTGAAAAATAAAATCGCCTCGATAAAAATCTAACCAATGGCACTAAGCAAATTCAAAATATTCTTTTCAGTGTGCCAGCTGCTTAAAACAATCCGATTTATCGGCTCGCTGTCGGGAGTTGGATAGGGGAAAGAAGAGATCAAAATGTTTTTCGTCATTAGCCTTGCAGCGAAATCAGAGTGGGTAAAAAGGAACGCGGGAAACTCGGGCTCAAATTTAGATGTTAAGTTTAACCCGCTCCGAAACTGAGTAATATTTTGCTGTAATTTCTTTAGCGCTTCGCTGTAAATTTCTTCCCCATGTATGAAACTGAAAAGCCCTGCTGCCGATGGCGGAGATGCACCGGCAAAGACGTTTGTATTTTTTAGCTGTTGTATTATTTTTCTCGAGCCCAAAATCATTCCCGCATCAATCCCTAATGCTTTAGCCATGGATGCGACAACTATACTTTCGATGTTCTCTGCTTTCGGAAGTTTACAAAATGCGCCCAGGCCGTTGTTGTTAACGCCCGTTCCATGCGAATCATCAACAATAAGTATGATTTTTTTTTGCGACTCAACATTTTTCAGAAAATCAAAATCATAGATCTCCGGGAAAAGATTGTTCATGGAATTGCTTATCAGAATCCAGTTTTGCTCCTCAGACTTATTGACTTCATCTACGATTTCTGCTTTCCATCTAGAAAATGATTCTAAGCGCTGCGGTTGTGTTGCTAACCAAAGCGCTGGATGTGTTGCTGGCGCATAAATAACTTTCCCTAAAGGAGATAAGGCTTTTACGGCAAGTTGTGCAGCAAGGAAACCGCTTGATGTAATTAACGAATCTTCGGCTCCGAATCTTTTTGCAGCAACTTGTTCCGCCTCCCGGTAAATAGCTAACTGAATGTTGTTGGTTCGGCTTGTGCCGTTGTTTAGTCCGAATTTCTTTATACCTTCTGTGTATAAATTAATGAATTCATGATTTTGGCTTAAGCCAAGGTATGCGGTTCCTCCAAAATACAGGTATTCAGTACCGCCTACATTTATCGTGTTGGAAAACGGTTCCGATATCAATGTGAAATCAGCATTCATATTTTATTTTTTCGAAACTTGTTTGCTGAAAAACTCAAATTGCTGCTTAATGGATTTTTTCCAATAGGCCAAATTATGGCTGCCGGGCTGAGAAATATAGGTGGCATTTATTTTAAGGCTGTCGCACTTTTTCTTCATTGCATTATTCGATTGGTAGAAGAAATCATCAGCACCACAGTCAAAAATAATTTCCTTTTTACTACCTGCAAGCTTATCGATGTTCGCAATTACAGAGTATTTCAGCCATATGTCGCTGTCTTTATCAGGGTTTCCCAGCAGTTCAGGGACGCCGAATTTACCGATAGCATCGCGAAGATTTATACCACCGCTTGTACTGCCCGCACTTTTGAATTCTTCGGGATGTTTTAAAAACAACCACAACGCACCGTGCCCGCCCATACTTAACCCTGTAATGAAAACGTTTGCGGTATCAATAGCATAATCTTTTTTTATTTTAGGCAAAAGCTCATCGAAAAAAAACTTTTCGTATTGCCAATCTGCTTTTGCAGGGCTGTTTAAATACCAGGATTTGAACAAACCATCAGGACAAATTAACGTGTAGCCGTAATCATCCGCATATTTTTGGGCATCCATAATGTTATTCCACTGCTTGTAGTTTCCGCCAAAACCATGCAGTAAAAACACAGCAGGAGCCTTATCCTTTCCGGTTAGGTTTTTTGGCGTAAATACCCAAACCGTATCCGCCTTCGGCAAATTTTTGGATGTAAAAATAACTTGCTTCTGTGCGAGTGCAGTGAGGAATAATGTGCTTAATATTAGGCTTAGCGTTATCCTGAACATAAATAAAGACTTAGAAGTTATCATGAATATAAGTTACAATCTTTACCATTTCGCTCTTTACCGAAGCAGTTGGATTAACGAAGTTATTGTTCATAAAAGAGTAAACAAACGTTTTACCTTTTTTAGTAACGATATAACCGCTTTGATTGTGAACGCCTGTTAATGACCCTGTTTTGCCGAAAACAAAAGGTTTATCTGTTTTAGGATAGGCAGTTTTTAATGTTCCGGTTTTACCGCCTGCGGGTAACATATCAAATAGTTTTGCTTGATTATTAACTTCTTTAGAAATTAAATTAAGCACGGCAATCATATCATCAGGAGAAAACAAATTCATTCTCGACAAGCCTGAGCCATCAATCCAACGCGGCTTTTGTGGTAAATCTGCCAGGTAGTTTTTTAGAACATACTGGATAGTTTTTTCTGTATTCAAAGTGTCGCTGATCTTGTTGCCGCAAACCAATAAAAGTTGCTCTGCGATAAAATTATCGCTGGGCAAAAGCATCGCTTTTAGAACCGAATCGCGACTTGTGCCGTACAATGTTTTAGCATTTGAGGGCATTTTCATGTTAATCAATTCTACTGACTTATGAAGCGTATCTGTAAGCAAACCTACCGTGGTTGCAGGGCTAACTTTAAACGGAATTTGTTGAGTGTAATCAGATTTTACAGTTACTGCGTTGTAGTCAAATTCATTGGTGTTAAACTTTCTTTTTACAAAGAAATCGCCTGTGGTTTTTGTGCTGTCTTTAATGAAGCATGCGCTAAAGTTTTTTGGAGTTACAGAAAAACCGCCACGTGCATTTCCTTTAACCCAAACCGTATTATCAAGCAAAGGTAAATCATTAATTTCTGCCTGATAATAATCGTTATAATCATCCCAAGCCCAACCTGCTCCGAAGAAATTACCTGTATATCGCCCCGGTGCGAAAAAGAGTTTTTTATTGCCTGCCAAGAGAAAATTATAGGCCGTTTTATCTTTTAATACCGATTGCAGAAATGAAGGATCGCCTGTGCCCCAAAAAATAAGTGAATCGTTTTTTTCGATATACCTTAATGAAGGCATCGAATCGGGTATCATTTTTAATGCCGCGTAAAAAGTAAATAATTTTGTGTTTGATGCGGGTGTGAATTGTTTGCTTGCATCATGACTGAAAACCATCTTTTCGCTTTCGCTATTGTACAACGCAAAACCAACTTGGTACTCCTTAATTAACTCGGAATTTTTAAACGCTGAAGCAACTTTTCTGCTCATTACTCTATCAGCAGAACAGCCTAAAAACAAGCAAATTAAAGCGATTAGGAGAGGGAGTTGGTATTTAACGTATCGGGAATGAAACATGTGTTAAAGTTATAGTAATAATTACCAACTAAATTATTAAATTTAATCAAATGTTAACCAAATATATGTTTGCTATGCGTTCTGTGTTTCGCAAATTTATTTGTGCGTGCATGTTATTGCAGTTTAACCAGCCCTTGCAAGCACAGGATTTTAAGTTTACAGACAACAGCAAAAAGCAATCGTTACATTTCAACTCTGTAAAAAATCTCATTATAATTCCAGTTTATATAAATGGAAAAGGACCATATGATTTTGTGCTGGATACTGGCGTAGGACCGATGATAATTACCGATCCATCGATAATCGACTCATTGGATTTTGCTAAAATGCGTAAAATTAAAGTTTCTGGTTTGGCCCTTGAAAGCGTTGAGGCTTTTGTATCTCAAAACGTGACTGCGAAAATTGGCAGGGCACAGATGCAGCATGTTCCGACGGCGATTTTAAAAGAAGATTTATTCAATTTATCGGGGCACTTGGGCATTAAAATTTATGGCTTAATTGGCTACAGTTTCTTCAGTAGTTTTGTGGTTGATATTCGATACACAGAAAAGAGAATAATCTTTACGGATAATGATGAAAATGTAAAATTTAAAGGAAGTAAAATTCCTATAGTCATCGAGAACTTGAAGCCTTATGTTTATGCAGATGTTGAGGTTCCCGATAGCGGGAAAATCAGAGCGAAATTATTGATGGATACAGGTGCAAGTCATGCCTTATCTATGGAGATGTTTAATGGCGATATGTTTCCTTTGCCTTTTTCGAGAATAAAAGCAGGCTTGGGAATGAGTTTAAGTGGACAGATAAAAGGTTACTTAGGAAGAATAAAGGAGTTTTCGATAGGAGAATTCGATTTTAAAGATGTTATCTCAGGTTTTCCCGATTATCATGTAATTTCTCAAAAGATAGATTTGAGGAGCAGAAACGGCAATTTAGGTGCAGATTTGCTTAAAAAATTTAATATCCAATTTAATTACAAAGAAGGATTTATGTATGTGAGGCCGAACAGTAATTTTAAAATTCCGTTTGAACATGATATGATTGGAATGGTTGTTTACCTCGATCAAAAAGATTATAAACGGTTCTTAATCGGTGAAATTGATGAAAATTCCCCTGCGGAGAAATCAGGCCTTTGTCCTAACGATGAGATAATCGGGGTTAATTTCCGATCGATGGATACTTACTCACTTAATGATTTGGCAGAACTTTTTAAATCGGGTGCAAACAGAAGTGTTATTTTAGAAATTTATCGCGATAAAAAAGTGTTTTTTAAAGTGGTTCATCTGGAGCGGAGAATTTGACCTGTCCATAGGTAATTTTCAGGTTACAACACCGCTAAAAGATTATTTGCCTTTAAATTAGCCGGCGGCATAATTTCAAATTTCATGGTTAAAACAATAAAAGCATTTTTATTACTAACAGGATTAACAATTTCTGTATTTGCGCAAAACCGCGATTCATTAACATTCGTGAAAACCAAATGGCAAAAAACAAGGGTAGCGGCACATGTTCGCCTTTTCCGCCATCATTTTAATGAAAAAAATCTTTTTGCCGCAAACCAAAACATTTCTTATGTTGAGGTAAAAAACAAAGGCAGAAGAGCGGTATTTGCCTTTGATGCTGAAGAGAAGGAATTAGTTACCACGAGTGATTTTGGAAAAAGAGATTCGGCCTTACTTGCGATAAACGGTAATTTCTTTGATGTAAAAAATGGTGGCTCTGTGGATTTTGTTCGGGTTAACGGAAAAGTGGTAAACGAAAATCGTTTGGAAAAAGAAGATAAAAGAGCATTTCATCAACAAGCTGCTGTAATGCTTGAAGATGGAAAACTAAACATAATAAAGTGGGATGGAACCAAAGATTGGGAAACTAAATTACCCGGACAAAATATACTTTTAAATGGCCCGCTGCTCAAATTAAACGGGATTGCAGAAAAGCTTGATACCACAGCTTTTAATACCGTTCGGCACCCTAGAACTTGTGTCGGGTTGAAACCCAACGGCAGAGCCATTTTACTTACCGTTGATGGCAGAAATGATAATTCTGCAGGGATGAGCCTTTTTGAACTTACAAAAATTATGAGCTGGTTGGGTTGTTCGGGCATTATAAATTTCGATGGTGGCGGTTCTACTACACTTTGGGTAAACGGATTTCCGGATGATGGCGTAATCAATTATCCGACAGATAATAAGAAATGGGATCATAACGGGCAGCGGAAAGTGGCAAATGTAATCCTGGTTAAGAAAAAATAAATTATTTTAGTCGAAATTTGTGCTCGTTGCGTTATATAAATATGATTAGAAATTTTTGCGTCCTCCTTTATGTTATTGCCTTATTCAGTTCCTGCGATTTCGCTTCAGAAAAAACAAATCCGAAATTAAGAGATTTTACCTGGGAACCCGTAAAAGGGATTCGTTATCAGGAAGTTCGCAGAAGATTCAAAAACGGACTTTCTTTCAATCAGCAGGGATTTATGCAAAAGCCATCATGGATTATCGAAGTTGCTGCAGAAGATACGATGATGGCCTGGAGTCCGCAGAAGAAAATTATGCAAAAGTTCTATTTGCAATATGATCATGGCAACCTTTATAATTTTGCTGAGGAATGGTTTAAAGTTAAAAGTTTAACTAAAGACAGCCTGGTTTTACAGCGGGTACAGGTTAACGGTAAAATTGTACTTGCCGATTTTCGCTCGGATGTTAACATGACCTTTTATGCGCAGCGATATATAAAAGATAAGCTGAAAACTACTGCAGAACAATTGCAAAAACCAACGAGTGCCGATACAGCCTTCATTGCTAAACAAGCTGCCCGTGTAAATCTGAATAGCGACAGTGCTTTTGCAGCCACAGAACCTATTCAGTTTATTCCGAAAAGTAAAATTGTAAGCGTTGAAAAATTAGTTACGGCAAACAAACTCGAAGGCCGTACAACAGCTTATGATTACATGTTTCCTCAATATAAAATTGTGATAAACCGGGCTTATAAAGATTTCGCTTATCGAATTGCAGCTGTTGTAGATTTTCAGGGCGGCATACATGTTAAAACGGTATTCGGCGTATTGCCCGAAACTGCAGAAAGTAAGAAAAAAAACATGCAGGCCGTGGCTGATATTTACATTAGAAACCTGTTTAATGTACTGCCCGGAACAACCCTGGGGATTCCGCACAATAGCGAAATTACAGTGATGGTAATTGGAAAGGCAATTAAAAAGCCTTAGTAATCTGCTGTTTACAAAATTTTAACGTTAAAAAAATGTTAAAATTTATTTTGATTTTAAAAATTAAAACTTACCTTGCAGACTTAATTTTAATATTTAATACAATGCAAGAAGGCACAGTAAAATTCTTCAATGTAACTAAAGGTTTTGGCTTTATCGTACCTGCGAATGGCGATAGCGAAATTTTTGTTCATTCAACAGGTCTTATCGACGAAATCCGTGAAAACGACAAAGTACAGTACGAAGTTGCTAACGGTAAAAAAGGCTTAAATGCCGTTAATGTGAAAGTAATTTAATTAACTATCATATTTACAAAGGAGCCCCGATTTTATCGGGGCTTTTTTATTTTTAATTTTTTTGGTTTAGCTGATTTTTTAACCTTCAAATACACTTTATGACTAACTACTTCATTGTGCCGGGTCTCGGTAATTCGGGCCCTGAGCATTGGCAGAGCTATTTCGAAAAATCTGCCGATAATTTTAAGCGAATAGAGCAAAATGATTGGGATACGCCCGCATGTGCAGATTGGGTTACAAACATCAGTAAGGCCACTGCAACTTTCGATGCTCAAACTGTTGTTTTAATTGGCCACAGCCTTGGCTGTACTGCAATTGCAAACTGGGCAAAAGCTCCTCAGCTTAAAATAAAAGGGGCTTTATTGGTGGCACCGAGTGATGTTGAAGCACCAAAATATAATTTCGAAACAATTGGCTTTGAAAAAGTGCCGTTGCACAGAATTGATTTTAAAACTATTGTTGTTACAAGTTCTGATGATGAATGGGTTTCTTTGGAAAGGGCATCTTTTTTTGCCGAAGCATGGGGAAGCAGCTTTATTAATATCGGCGCAGCAGGCCACATAAATGCAGCATCGGGGTTCGGAGAATGGAAAGAAGGATTAGAAATTTTGAAGGCTTTTGATATCAATTTTTATTAACATATTGGCGAATAATTTATTTAAATCCAAAACGCCCCTGCTTTCTGCTCGTCCCGGGCACTTTTTAAATGTGTTGTTTAAATTCGTCCGGGATTTTATATTAATTATAAACTTTTTTGTCATACTGCTGAATAAAGGTTCCCAAATCTTCGTAAGAATTATCAATTACCTGGTGAAGAAATTTGACCGATTTAGGAATAGAATAAATATCCACAACCTTAGGAGAATAATCAGAACTGAGAACGAAAATGTAACATCGAACTAAAAACCTTTTCTTACCTTTTTTTATAATCGAAGAATAGTCAAGTTTTTGTAGATCGCTAAAACCCAAAAAAATGTTTGAGATTTCCGGGTTATTAATACTGCACTCAATGGTTGGCCCTCTTTTATTACCTTTTATGTCAATTTTTAAACAAAAGGTATAGATTGCTGTTGAGTCTTTTAATATCTCCCAATTAATTTTATCAGCGATTACTTTTTTCACCATTTCAAACGACCCAATTGTGTTTGCTGGCATTTGAGACTTAGCTTCCATCCCAAATAATAAAATTATTAAAAGAGATAAATGTTTTAATCGCATAATGATTTTCCTTTGGCGTTAATTAAATACTGAGTTGCTATAAGAGGTAATTCTGATCTTTGCTTAAAGTTATATGTTCGGAATGACAAAGTATTTCCTGTATTAAAATCTTTATCCCAATGCGAATTTGATGTTTGTCCGGGCCTATTATTTGAATTTTTTGTGCATCATAAATTTTTATTATCTACAGCTACATTTTTGTCCAGCTTCTTTATGATATCTTCGATTACACCAATAATTTTAGCATTTGTAGTTAACAGTGTTTCAACTGTTATTAAAATATATTAATCATAAAATTTTGTCCATGTTAAGCAAATAATCGGGTTCATAAAATAAACTTATCTATCGTGCTACCTCGGCCTATATGATTATAGTTGAACATTTTTTCAATCTTTGTAAATAGTAAATCTGTGTTGAGCATCGGATTAGAAGATACAGGATGGTTAACATAAGCTACAATTATACCAACGTGGATTACAACTGAAGCTTTTCTTTTACCTTTGGGATACTACTAAAGTTAATAGACCTTAAGAAATCAAAGTCTTTATAGAACAAATGCAATATTATCGTTAGCACTAATTTTATCAATAAGGGTTTCCGAACGCTTTGATGTAACATTGATTTCAATCGCAAATGAATAAAAATCTACACTATCTTTCAGTTTTCTTGTGTCCGGAGTATAAGTTCCTTTGGTTACCAAAAAATTTTCAATTCTATCATTAATGAGTTTAGAGGATAATTTATCCTGACCAAAAGAACTACGTGATACAACCATCACCGCTAAGATTAATATAGATTTACCCATGATTACTTCGAAGCATTTAAAACGTTGGTGGTTACACAAACATGAAGTAAATTTATTGAATTTCTATTATATCTTTCGAACCAACGGGGCGAGACATAAAACCATTGGAATCAAATGGAAAATATAATTGTACCTGAATAATTTTAAATTCATTTTCGGATTTTTTTTCGATAATAAATACTCTTTTGAATTTAAAAGCGTCGTTATTCCAATCCGGACTTATAAAACCTTTTATTTTTTCTAAATTTCTATACGGAAGAACCTTAAACTTCTTAAAAATGCTACCGTCACTTATACAAAAATTCGCTTTGTTTATAGTTGAAAGAAGCTTATATATTCGTTCGGTTTTGCCATCTGCCGATATATAACTGTAATTATAAATATCATAATCTTCCGCAGGAATATTTTTTTTATTTTTTCTAATTACCAACTTAGATGTAACATTCGTTTTGTATATCCTTTTTGTGGAATCTTTTTGAAAATAAAGGTATAGATCACCTTTTTTTAAGCTTTGTGCTCTAGATGTCGCAAAAAACAGGATAGAACAAGCGATTAAAATAACTATTTTATAGATCATTGCAATTGACTTTACTTCGTCCTTTTAATACAATATTAGTCAATGAATCAATCTCTTTCCTTTTTAGTACAGAGACTTTCGAATTATCATTGTAAAATTCTGTTTGTTTTAGCCCGCTCCAAGCAAGAGCCGCATAATATGGAAAGTCAAACTTATTGTTATCGTATTGCTTGATTGCGTTCGCCATTGTATTAATATAATAATTAGCCATAAATTCATGGCTAACGCCTTCCCATTCTCTACTTTTTATCCAAATGTTAAATAAAGATGGGAAATTTTTGGCATTTAAATTATTTGGGCCGTGAATAGAAAGTAGTTTCCTGTAAATCTCAGCATGTATTCCTTCATGTAGAAGAGTCGTTGCGACTGTTATGCTCGGCAAACTATCAATCAGATTTGCAGCTACAGTAATATCAATATTAGTTGAACTCCAGGTTCTGGGATTTGGAACTGTGTTACCTTTTGTTAAAAACCCTATTTCTTGAGTGATATTTTCCAACTTGAAAGATAAATCTATTGGTTTACTTACACCAAGAAAATTGTTTAAAGTATTTTTATAAAAATTGTTTTGCATTAATTTATTCAAGGCACACATTGCTTTTGCGTTTGCGTAAAAGTTACTTTCTATTAATGTATCTCTTTGTACGTAAGTTGTTCCACCCGGATTTCCCCAAGGTGTTGGCGTACCACCCGGTAAAGTAGGGTTAGTATTTCCGCCGCTTCCGCAAATAGTTAATGTGCGGGGCAGACTGTAAACACTTTCACAAAGCATCCAATCGGGAGATATATTTTGGCAGCCTACGCCAAATACTTCCCAAATCGTTATATCCTGACAAGCATCCGGATTGGCAAGGCTTGCTTTCTCTTTAGCGATAGGATGTAGTGATTGCTGCTTATCTATAACGCTACTCATTTTTGCAAAGTTTTTACCCGCTACGTACTCACCGTTAAAGTTATGGTAAATAATCAGCCCGTTAAAGTTCTGTTCCTGTTTAAGATAATTATTATTTTCAGCTTTGGCACCTGCACTTTTTAGGTATTCGTTATCTGCAATTATGGTCATAAAATAACCGTTAATGCCATGTTCATTGTTAAAGAACAATAACCTGGTTATGCTTTTTTTGCGGTTTATATCTTCATTGTAAGTCATGTTTTCGGTGTTAAACAAAAAAACACCATCACATAAAACGGGAACTTCTATAACATCAGTTCCTGCTGTATTGTAAGCTTTGGCATTTGCCCAATCAGGAATTAAATTTACATCAGCGCCTGCGGATATATTTTTAGATTCGATGTTTTTTCTAAAAATTGCGCTGCTTAATTGCTTGCTTTGCGGTTGTATTGCAAACCAGTTTTTAATTTCGGTTATTGAGGCTTCGGCACTATTCGAAGCACTTCTATCCTTTTTACAGGAGTGGATATAATAATTGCAGTCGCCGAAAGCAAGGTTAAAGCAACGGCATACCGCTTAAGCACAACATTAAATTTTTTCATTACGTTAATTTAGAATCTGATTAGTTATTTTGTTTGAGAGATGAGATAGGTTAAGATACTTTAAAAAGATTAGTACTACAAATTAATACTATATATAATTAATTTAAAGCTACAAAATAATTGATTTTACCATACAGATCAAATTACCATATATACAAAAAAAGCTTTCCCTTTTGAGGAAAGCTTTTTAAAATGTTTTGTTAGTGTTAACTATTTCTTAGTTGTATCTGCAGTTACAGGTTTAGGAGTAGTAGTACCGTTTGCCGCACCGCCACCAAGCGGAGAAGGTGTAGGCATTTTGTTTAAACGATCCTGAATTTCTGTATTACCTGTTGCAGCTGCACCGCCGTTTGTTTTAGCAATTGTAGTAATTGATAAGGTTAAAACAACGATAAGTGCTAATAATACCCAGGATCCTTTTTCTAAAACATCGCCTGTACGTTGTACACCGAACATATTGCTGGTACCGCCGCCTGTTGCCAAACCACCGCCTTTAGGGTTTTGTACCAAAACAAATAAGCCTAAAGCTACACAAGCAACAATTAATAAAATGATTAAAAAGGTTATCATGATAAAGTATATTTTAAAATTTCTTTTCTATAGATTGGATAAGGTCGGCAAAGTAACCACTTTTTTCCGGATATTTCAAACTTAATTTTTTATAAGTATCTATCGCTTTGTGGTAAAGCATTTGTTCGATGTAAATTTTGGCTAATGTTTCCGAAACAAGGTCGTAATGGTCTTCAGCACTTTTTTTAGCTTTATTTTCATTATCAATTTGTTCGGGCTTTGGTGGTTTTATCGTAGGGTCTTCTTTTAAAAACTTTTCAATAATTTCAGCGCCCTTAGCATCTTTAACCTCGGGAGATGGATATTCTGCCAAGTGATCGGCAACCTCGAAAGGCGTTTGAATATGAAAAATATGCTCTACATATTGCTGTTGAAATTCAGCACGTTCCTGATTTTTCTGTTGTGGCTGTCTGGCTAATTCGGGTTTTGGCTGTGCATAAGGCTGAAAAATCTGCTCGTGTTCCTTACGTGTTTTCGCTAACCACCACAAAAAGGTATATGGTAATTGGTCATCATCATATTTAGAAACAGTACTATGTTCAGGTTCATCCGGCACCACAGTTTCTATTTCGGGGATAATTGCAACATCAGTGCTTACCTGCTGTTCAAAGGCGAAAAAATCTGTGGCAGCTACACTTTCAATAAAACGATCATCATCAGCAGGCAAATCCATTAACCGGCTATCGGTACCCGGCAAATTATCAGGCGTTTCAATATTTACTGCTTGTTTAACGGGCGGATTTGAATCTTGGGTAATTTCACCCACTTCTTCAAAAATCTCGTGCTCATCAGCTGTACGCTCTGCATCGATTTCTAAAAACTGATCAGATACAGCTAATTCTTCCTCCTCTGTTTCTACGATTTCTGCCTCATCAACATTTTCTCGTTGCAATAAACCGTATAATACATTTCCGTTAGTGTATAAAGCCGCTTTGGGTACTGAATCAGCGTTAGCTCTTGCTAACAGTAAATGAATCGCTTGTGCATAAGGATATTGCTCCGCCATTTCCATCAACATGGATACATGCTCCGGCCTAACCTTTCCGGGTTCTGCCAATAAACTTGCAAGTATTTTTTTGTTATCCATTATCGAGGTTTGCTGCTAAGATAATTAATGCAGGCGGTTTTTTAAAAAGTTTAATCTACCACTGTGCAAATGCCCTGTTAAAAATATCTTCAGTAAGTTGTTTGTTTATGGATTCAATAGCCACAGGTTGAAGAGATTGTATAGACGCACCGTTTAAAGGAAAATCATAAAACCTTGTAAAGCTTTCTTCAAAACTTTCTTTATCGTGTCCTTTAATATTATTGATGTATTTTACCGCTACGGTAATGGTTAAACGGTTGTTTGATGCCGTTGGCGTACTGCTTGAGGTCAACGCAACAGGCCTTATTTCGTATCCCGTAATTCTCCCTTCAAAAATGGCATCGCCATCTGCGGGTGTAATGCTTAACCTGGTTTGACTGCGTATTCGGGATTTTACGGCCTCGGTAAATTGCTGACTTAAAGTAGGAATTACCAATGGCGCACTGTTTTCAAAAAAACGAACCGTAACCGTCTTCATTTCGGTAGGAATGGAGGCTCCGCTAAATGTGTAGGCACACGAGCTTAGCGCTGCAACGATTAGAAAAGCAAATATCCTGATCTTCATAAATTGATTTATAGACTTAATTCTTTAATCTTTCTGTAGAGCGTACGTTCAGATATCCCCAATTCCTGAGCAGCAAACTTGCGCTTGCCTTTATGTTTTTTAAGCGCCTTTTTTATCAGGTCAGATTCTTTATCAACCAACGATAATGATTCTTCAACCTCTTCCGCATCATGCGCAAAGTTGTAATCAGAATTGTTGTTGCTGTTGTTGTTATTTGCAGTTGGTTGTTGGATGGTAAAACCATGTTCCTGGCCTGACGGCAGCTCTACATCGCGGTATAGCTGATTAATGTATTGAGGATTATCGGCCAAAACTGTAGCTGTATTTCCGCCATGCTGAATAATTTCTGCAACCAGCTTTTTAAGCTCAACCATATCCTTTTTCATATCGAAGAGCACCTTGTATAAAATATCTCTTTCTGTAAAATCCTCTTTCGATTGCGAATTAATCGTCATCGGTAAATTACTACCGGCTTCATTCGGAATGTAATTTAAAATTGCTTGCCCCGTTACATTTCTGTCTTTCTCTAAAACGCAGATTTGCTCGGCAATATTCTTTAACTGACGAACATTACCCGGCCAGCTGTAATTGGTTAAAATTTGTACGGCATCGGGCTCTAATTGTAAGCCTGGACTACGGTATTTATCGCTAAAATCGGCAGCAAATTTTCTGAATAATAGATAAATATCTTCTTTACGCTCATGCAAAGCAGGAATTCGAAGCGGAACGGTATTCAATCGATAGTATAAATCTTCACGAAATTTTCCGTTTTTAACACGATTGTAAACGTCGACATTGGTTGCCGCAATAATACGAACATCAGTTTTCTGTACTTTCGAAGAACCTACACGCAAGTACTCGCCGCTTTCTAAAATCCTTAATAAACGAGCTTGCGTTCCTAACGGAAGTTCAGCAACTTCATCTAAGAAAATTGTTCCGCCGTTGGCTACTTCAAAGTAACCTTTTCGGGCTTCATGAGCACCAGTAAATGAGCCTTTCTCGTGGCCGAATAATTCTGAATCTATAGTTCCCTCAGGAATGGCTCCACAGTTAACCGCAATAAAAGGGCCGTGTTTACGGGCACTCATTTGATGGATAATTTGTGAGAAAACTTCTTTACCACTTCCGCTTTCACCAGTAATTAACACCGACATGTCGGTTGGCGCAACCTGGCTTGCAATATCTATGGCACGATTAAGTAACGGCGAATTGCCGATTATACCGAACCGTTGTTTAATATTTTGTGTATCCATTTATTAGATTTTGAATATTGAGATGTGAGATTTATCGCTCCCGCCTTTAATCTTTTACCCTCAACCTTTATTAAACTATCTTTCCAATCAACGTTGCCGATGTACATTTTTCAATTAATACATTAGCATATTGGCCGGGCTTAACACCTTCAATTGCTGGGAAAATTGCCATCGCTCCGCTATCTCCCCGGCCGCAATAATCCTGATCTGATTTTTTTGAAGTTCCTTCAATCAACACACGAACGGTTTTGCCAACCCATTCCTGCAAACGCAATAATGAATGCGCTTGTTGTTTAGCTAAAATTTCAGCCAAGCGGCGTTTTTTAACCTCTTCAGGAATGTCATCTTCCAGTTTACGGGCGGCCAATGTTCCGGGTCTCTCCGAATATGTAAAATTGTAGGCAAAATCGTATTCCACATAATCCATCATACTCAATGTATCTTTGTGTTCTTCTTCGGTTTCGGTACAAAAACCTGCAATAATATCCGTAGAGATGGCGCAACCCGGAATAATTTTTTTAATCGCATCGATACGGTTTATATACCATTCGCGAGTATAAGTTCTGTTCATCAATTCCAACACACGTGTATTCCCAGATTGAACAGGCAAGTGAATGTAATTGCAAATGTTGTCGTATTTAGCAATGGTGTATAAAACTTCATCGGTAATATCTTTTGGGTGCGAAGTAGAAAAACGAACCCTTAAATCAGGATTTACCAAAGCCGTTTGCTCCAAAAGTTGAGCAAAGTTTACAGTTTCCGCTCCATCTTCCGATGTCCATGTGTATGAATCTACGTTCTGACCCAAAAGCGTAACTTCACGATAGCCTGCTTCGAATAATGATTTTGCTTCCGCTATAATCGAATGTGCATCACGGCTACGTTCGCGGCCACGGGTAAACGGTACCACGCAAAAGGAACACATGTTATTACAGCCGCGAGTAATCGAAATAAAAGCCGTGATACCATTACTATTCAAACGAACAGGACTGATATCAGCATAAGTTTCTTCACGAGATAACAATACGTTAACCGCCTTATGGCCACTTTCTACCTGCTCAATTAAGTTGGGCAAATCGCGGTAAGCATCAGGACCAACCACCACATCAACCAAACGTTCTTCTTCTAAAAACTTAGATTTTAAACGTTCTGCCATGCAGCCTAATACGCCAACAATCAATTTCGGATTACGGCGTTTTTCTACCCCGAATTGCGATAAGCGATTTCTCACTCTGGTTTCCGCATTTTCGCGAATGGAGCAAGTATTTATAAAAATTACATCAGCCTGGTGGTAATCTCCGGTAGTTTCAAATCCTGTTTCCGAAAGGATAGAAGCCACAATTTCGCTATCTGCGAAGTTCATTGCACAACCATAACTCTCGATGTATAATTTACGGGCATCAGCTTTAACCGGTATATCTAAAATTAAAGCTTCACCTTGCCTTGCCTCATCGTGCGTCTTATCCTGTACTTGTAAATCGATCATTCTTTAAAAACTTTTGGGGATTGCAAAAATACATAAATAAAATTAAAAGTGACAAATTGACATATTTAGTTTAAATGTTTACAAATCGATTATCTAACAACTACAATACGAGTTGACCAGAAAAATGATTTGGAAATGAATGCTCCGGTCGCCATGGCGGATTGCGGCCCCGCTATCCCTTCTGCCGTGAAAAAACGGCATTCGTACTATCGGGTTTAAGAACAAAGATTTCCAATTTCCAAAAAGCTGTTGGTCGAAATCAACTGCAATGAATCAGTGTAAAGCCATCATGTGCTGAGCAACCCGCTTGTAATTCATTACCGTTCAACTTTAGTCGACGGAACTTAGCAAACCTTTCAGGCAACTATCTGTTAGTAAGCTATAACTTTAATAAATGGCTCAAAACAGAAATCGACTTTGGATTTGGATTGGAAGCATCTTCGGAGCGCTGATTTTAATATTAGCTTTCCTGGCAATGTTTCTGAATGCCAGATGGAAGCCTATGCTTACAGAAAAAATTAAGCAAGGTGTTTATAACGGTTCAAACCATCTTTATAAAATAGATTTCAAAAGTATCAATTTGAATATTATCACCGGAAGCTTAGCGCTTCGTGATGTTACACTAAAGCCCGATACTTTAGTTTTCGACAGCTTAAAAGCAAGGAAACTAGCGCCCGCCCACACTTTCGAATTAAAACTTAAGAAACTTCAAATTACAGGTGTAGGCATACTAACGGCATATTTCAAAAAACAGGTAAACCTCCGCGAAATCCGATTAGACAAACCTTCAATCAATATGATTTTTAATAAGGTGCCCGCAAAATCTGATACTGCTAAAGTAGAAAAGTCTCTTTACGAACAAATTTCAAAAACCTTCAAATCCATACATGTCAATTCGGTTAATATTGTAGATGCGGATTTTGACTACATTAATAAAAGCGGACCAAAAAAAACCAAAAACTCTGTAAAACATCTTGATATTACGGTAAAAGATTTCTTGCTGGATTCTTTGTCAGGGCAAGATACATCGCGTTTTTATTATACTAAAGATATCTCTTTTCAGCTTGCCGGGTACAAATCCGTAACCAAAGATAAGATGTACTCTATGAAGATTGATACCATTAGCGGTTCGGCTGCTACAAAAAATGTTACCATTAAAGGCCTTAAACTCTTACCACTGTACCCCGAATTGATTTTTGCGAGAAAATACAAAGTTCAAAAAGACAGGTATAATTTAACTTTTGATAACATAGAATTTAACGGTGTAGATTTCATAGGCTTAAATACAGATCAAAAGGTGCATGCAAAATCGCTAAAGATTGGTCCGGCTAATGTCGAAGTTTTTATGAGTCGCGAATCGCCCCCGCCACCGGGTTTCGATAAAGGTAAAAACTTTCCTCATATGGCTTTAAAGAGACTAAATATTCCTGTAATAGTCGATACCGTGAAACTGAAAAATGTTAATCTGAAGTACTCGGAATATAATCCTGCAAGTAAAAAAACAGGCTCGGTAGAATTTAAAGCCTTAACGGGAAATATTTTAAATGTAACCAATGATAGCTTAAGGCTATCGAAAAACAATCATGCTTTCGCCGATTTAAACACTCTTTTAATGGGAAGCGGAAAGTTGAATGTCAAAATCGATTTTAATCTGACTGATCAAAATGGTGCCTTCAGCTACAGCGGAAATTTAGGCAATTTCAACATGCAGAAGTTAAATCCACTTTCAAAGTCGTTGGGATTGGTTGAAATTGAATCAGGCAATATTCAACGTGTCGCTTTTAAAGCGAACGGAAATCTTCGATCGGCTTCAGGCTCGTTGAGCATGGCCTATAGCAACCTGAAAGTCAAGCTTTTATCTGACAACATTGATGGTGAAGGTACCAAAGAAAAAGGATTTTTATCATTTCTCGCAAATAATATTTTGGTTAAAGATGAAAACCCGAAAAAAGGCGAGGCGCCCAGAACTGCTACCATGACTAACACAAGAATACCTTCCGCATCCTTTTTTAACCTAATGTGGAAGACTGTTTTCATTGGGATTAAAGATATTGTAGGCGTTGGAATTGTTCCTGAAAAGAATCCTGTAAAGCAACAAAAAGTTATCGCTAAAAAAATAAGGGAGCAAAAACGAGAAGACCGACGGGAAGCAAGAAAGGCAAAAAGGGAAAAAAACTAATGCAACATTTTTAACAAATGCGTTTTAAATGTATATTGCTAGTAAAAACCAGCTCCTTTTCTTTAGATGCCGTATACCAAAAAAAGACGTTACAAAATTTTAAAGTGGGCTGCCGGAATTTTGCTCGGTATTTTTTTACTGCTCGCCGGCATAGCATGGTTTTTAAACGTAAAATCTCGCCCGCTGCTTACTTCGCAAATTAAGACGCTTCTTTATAAAAGTACCGACAGTTTATACACCATTACTTTTTCGAAAGTTTCGACAAATATTTTAACTGGAAGTGCAACACTTCAAAATGTTAAAATTACAGCAGATACCAACCGATACAAGCAGCTTGTTAAGCTAAAAAGAGCTCCGAACAACCTCTATACAGTCACTTTAAAAAAACTCGTTGTAAAGCATTTTCATCCGCTAACACTTTACCGCGAAAAAAAGCTTCAAATAGAAGAGGTTTTGTTTGATAAACCTGAGGTTTATATGGTTAACCGCCAGTTAGATTTTAACGAAAACAGAGCGCCTCGTCCTGTTCAATCCCCTTATACCTTCATCTCTAAAAGTTTAAAAGAGTTTAGTATTAAAACAATTCTCTTCAGAGACGCCAGCTTTAATTACGTAAACAAAAACGTGAACAAATTCGACGTTTTTTCCATCGATGATTTAAACATTACTTTAGTTGATCTTTTGGTTGACTCTACCTCTTTTGAAGATACAACACGCTTATATTTGCTTAAAGATGTGGTAATTAACCTTAAAAACTATGTATATGCAACGCCCGATAAAATGTATAACATCAAGCTTAACCAACTTGACTTCAAAGCATCAACAGGTAAGCTTAGAGTTAAAAACTTCGCCTTGGAACCATTATATGATGAGAAAAAGTTTGGCGAAGTAGCAGGATATGCAAGAGATCGTTTCAATATTTTGATGAATGATATCTCTTTGAACGGAATCAACTTGCCGCTATACATCAGCAAGCAAGAATTAAGGGCAAGGGAAATGGCTATAGCTAACGGATTTGTAGCGGTTTTTAATGATAACAGCTTGCCCAAACCGGAAAAGGAAAGTCGCATCGGAAAATATCCACACCAGTTATTGCAAAAGTTAGCCGCACCAATCCTGGTTGATAAGATCCAGCTTAAAGATATCGATATCAGTTATTCGGTTTATAATAAGGAAAGCCGGCAAAGGGGAAAAATCTCTTTTGAGCACACTTCCGGAATTATCACAAATGCTACAAACATCGAAAAAATAAAATCGGTCAAACCGATTATGGAGGCAAAACTAAATACTTACTTATTAGGACAAGGAAAGCTTGATGTTGATTTTAAGTTTGACAACTCATCTAATACGGGTGATTTTGAATACAGCGGGGTTTTGCAAAATTTTAATGCAAGGGTTCTGAATCAAATTACGAAACCCCTGGGCCTGGTGCGAATTAATAGGGGCAATGTTGATAAGCTGAAATTCGATTTTAAAGCAGATGATTTCGGTACGAAAGGAACAGTTGACTTTTCTTATTTCGACTTATCTGTTGCGCTAATGAAAAATGACCCAGAAAAAGATCATTTAGTTAAACGCGGGCTTTTGTCTTTTTTGGCGAACGCACTAATTATCAATTCTGAAAATCCGGGTGCCGACGGCAAATTTATTTCTGCAACGGTAAAATACGACAGGCAACAGAACACATCTTTTTTCAATATGATTTGGAAAAGCCTTTTCATCGGCATAAAACACAGCATTGGCATAACTGAGGAAAAACAAAATGAGATTAAACAGCATATTGCAAAATTCAAAGCAATGAAAGAAAGTCATCAACAGCGTAAACTAAAACGACTGCAACGCCGCAGACAGAGAGATAGGACATTGCAAAACGAAAAACGTTAGTCCGGAATGTTGTAAGGTTTTAATATATTTATGCTCTAAACCATATAAACTAAATTTATGATTGCAGCTATTATTATTGGTGTTCTACTCCTTATAGGCATCTTCTTTTACAATTCAATCGTCGGGAAAAAAAATCAGGTTACAAATGCTTTCTCTGCCGTAGATGTAATGCTGAAGAAGCGTTTCGATTTAATTCCAAACCTGGTAGAGGTTGTAAAACAATACACAACTTACGAGCAGGGAACGCTTAGTAAAATTGTAGAACTGCGTTCGAAAGCCGTTTCAGGAAATGTAAGCGATGCAGAAAAAGCTTCAATTGATTCGCAGTTAAGCAGCAGTATTAAAGGCTTGATGGTTAATGTAGAAAATTACCCCGACCTTAAAGCAAATACGAATTTTATAAATTTGCAAAGTACTTGGACAGAAAGTGAAGAACAGATTGCGGCGGCGAGGAGGACTTATAATTCTGCGGTAACTGACTATAACAATGCAATTATGATGTTTCCGGGAAGCATGTTTGCCGGAATTCTAAATTTTCAACCTATCGCGGTTTTGGCTACTGCAGAGGAAGAGCGTAAAAATGTAAGCGCTAAAGATCTTTTTAACAGCTAATGATCAATATTGAAGGCAATGCAGCTTTACAAAATATCCTTTCAGGCTTAGAATCAGAACGGGAAAATATAGCTTCCACGCAAAAGAAAGGGTATTTTTTTATTTGTTTAGGCATCATTCTCGCAATTGGCGGATCAGCTTTGGGCTTGCCGGTTCCCTCCGTAATTGCAGGCTTGATTCCTCTTGTTTACGGCATCATTATTCTTTATAAAATTTCTGATGAACTCAAGGCTTATAAACGTGCATTTAAAATTGATGTAATCGGAAGTGCCTTGAAATCTTTGGACCCGAGCTTGTGTATCGAACCTGAAAAAGGGATTCAAGGTTATGAGTTTATTGCCACACAAATTTTCTCTGAGGAACCGGATCGGTATCATACAGAAGATTTAGTTAGTGGCACCGCAGGAAAAACTTCATTTTACTTTTCAGAGGTACATGCCGAATACAAAACGGAAGTGCAAACAAAAAATGGCACAAGAACAGAGTGGCATGATATTTTTAAAGGCATTCTTTTTACCGCAGACTTTAATAAAAATTTTAATGGCGTAACGCTGGTAAAGCCCAAAGATTTGTTCGGTACGATGAGTGCATGGTTTACTAAAAACTTATTTTCTTTCAGTAACAAGGATGTGGTCAGCCTTGAAAATACGGCGTTTGATCAAGCCTTTATTACTCATTCTACTGATCAGGTTGAGGCCAGGTATATTCTTACGCCCGCTATGATGGAAAGAATTTTAACATTGAATAAGAATTCTAAAAGCACCATTTCGCTGTCTTTTATAAGCAGCAAAATGTATATAGCTTTTCCGTTAAGCAGAAACTATTTTGAAGCACCGGTTTTTAAAACACTACTGAATCCGGAGTTATTAAATCAGGATGTTGCCGCGATAAACTTTATGTATGATATTGTACGTGAGCTTGATTTGAATACCAGAATCTGGGGAAAAAATTAACCTCAGACAGCAATCAGGATAAGTATTTTTTCACAATTTCTTCTAGGGCAGAAATATCAAACGGTTTCGAAAGATAACTGTCAGCGCCGGCTTCATCTGCCAGTGCAGAGATATCGTTATTTGCAGAAAAATATATAACCGGGATATGTTTTAGGTCAGGATTGCTTTTTATTGCTCTAGTTGCCTGAATACCACCCAAATCAGGAAGCCAGTTGTCCATAAAAATTAAATCGGGCATATAGGCTGCTACTTGGCTTTCTATATCATTTGCGCTTTCTGATGTTCTTATTTCGTAGCCTGCATCTTCAAGAATAAAGGTGCACAGATCTAAAATATCTCTATTATCATCAAAAACAAATACCTTTTTTGTATCGGCCATACATTTCTCATTAAACGCCTTTAGCGTTTTGCTAATTTATTTATAAAATCTGCCATCTCAAAGGCATTTAAAACAACACTGTTTTTTAAGCTATTCAGTGCCTGTTGGGGCATATACGGCATCACGGCAGTGTCGGGGTTTTGTACAACCAGCAAACCGCCCAAATTGTTTGCCGCTTTTAGTCCTTCAACACCATCGGCATTAGAGCCGGAAAGTAAGATGCATACCAGACCATCTTTAAAAACCTCTGCGGCAGATTGAAATGTAACGTCAATTGAAGGGCGGGAGTAATTAACTTTTTCCGAATAATCCAAAGAAAACGTTTCATTCCTTTCTACCAGTAAATGGTAATCTGCAGGTGCAATATAAACCGTTCCAGGTAGAATTTTTTCTTTTTCTTCAGCTTCTCTCACCCTCAGTCCGGTTCTTTTTTGAAGTAAATCCGTTAGCAACGAATCGTTGCCGGGTTTACGGTGTGTAACCAAAATTATCGGGAAATTGATTTGATTGCTTAGTGCAGGAAATATTTCAAGCAATGCATCAAGGCTTCCGGCAGAGCCGCCGATAATTAACGCACTACATTTTTCCCGAATTAAAGTTTCCGCCATATTTTCTCCGTCTTCACACGTTTATATTGCTTCGCTTTCGGCCAAAAATCCAAACTCTCTTTACTGCCCAAAGCCAGGTAACCGAGTTGCTCTAAACTATTATCAAATAGTTGAAAAACCTTATGCTGAAGGTCTTTATCAAAATAGATTAATACATTTCTGCATAATATTAATTGAAATTCATTAAATGAATGATCAGAAACCAAATTGTGGGTGGAGAAAATCATTTTTGAATTCAGTGTTTCATCAAATTTGGCCAGCGAATAGTTAGCTGAATAGTAAGACGAAAAATCTTTCAAGCCTCCCGATTGCACATAATTTTCAGAATATGACTTGATGTAACTTAATGGAAAAATGCCTTTTTTTGCTTTTTCCAAAACAGAAGGATTGATGTCGGTTGCGTAAATAAGCGATTTATGAAGCAAATTAAGTTCTTTCAAAAGAATTGCTACCGAGTAAGCCTCTTCGCCTGTAGAACAGCCTGCAACCCAAATTCTGATAAACGGATAGGTGCCCAGCGCAGGTAACACATCGTTTCGCAGTACTTTGTAAAAGCCCGGATCGCGAAACATTTCGGTAACGTTAACGGTAATTTCCTCTAAAAAGCGTTTAAAATACTGTTTATCTGTTTTAACCGTATACCTGAACTCAGCAAAACTCACAAAATTATCGAGCGAATATAAACGCAAAATTCTCCTTTTTATGGATGCATGCGAGTACTCTAGAAAATCATATCCGTGAGCCTCCAACACATCGCTAAGCAGTGTTTCAATCTGTTCGTTATCTATAACATCACTAATCACTTCTATCCTGTAACTTCTTCTATTTGAACCAACAATTCATCAATATTAATGGGTTTTGAAATGTAACCTGCAGCACCTGCACTTAAACATCTTTCTTTATCGCCAACCATGGCTTGGGCGGTGACAGCTAAAACAGGAATGTCCCTCATTTTTTCTGACTTTTTCATGGCTGCCATGGCCTGATAACCGTCCATATCGGGCATCATCATATCCATTAACACAACTGCAACATTTTTGTTTTTCTCTATCACAGAGAAACCTTCCTGCGCACTCAACGCTGATAAGCACTCGAAACCTTTAGCCTTCAGAACTGCTTTTAAAGCAAAAATATTTCTATTATCATCATCAATGATGAGAACTAACTTTTGTGGCATATTTAAAAATAGGGGTTATGATTTATAGTGATTTTCGTATAGCCAAACGCGAAGCAATGATACCAGCTGATCCATATCTACCGGCTTGCTGATGTAATCGGATGCGCCTGCGGCGATGCATTTCTCCCTGTCGCCCATCATTGCTTTTGCAGTAACCGCTAAAATAGGCAGATTTCTGTATTTAACATCTTGCCTGATGGCCGTTGTCGTTTCATAACCATCTAATTCAGGCATCATCATATCCATTAAAACCACATCGACACCCGGGTTTTCGTTAAGCAATTTAAGTGCTTCTTTGCCATCTATTGCTGCAATAACCCGCATTTGATGTTGCTCCAACATTTTCGTTAACGAGAAAATATTTCTAACATCATCATCAGCTACCAAAACGGTTTTGCCTTTTAAAACATCCTGCAGTTCAGAAAATTTCTTCGGGGTTTTTATTTTGTCTTTATTTTTTTCTTCAACAAGGTGAAGAAATAAACCTGCCTCATCCAAAATACGTTGATAAGAGTGCGCCGTTTTCACAACAATCGAATCCGCATATTGTCTGATTCTGCTTTCTTCGCCTTTTGATAAATTCTTACCTGTAAAAATAATAATAGGCAAATTTTCCAATCCGGGGGTTTTTTTAACAACTTCCAAAGTTTCGTAAGCATGTTTATCGGGTATGCCCATATCCAGAATAACACAGTTAACATCGGGTTTATGCAGCGCAGAAACACTTTCTCCCACTTGATTTACAATCTCTGTTTGGATGTTAAAATTGCTCAGAAAGTAACTTAATGCTTTTGCATGTTGTTCGTTCTCCTCTACAATTAATACCTTTTTAGGGTGTCTGCTTAAAGCATGCTCTAGCTTTTGAAAGATCTCTTGCATGTGTTCAAACGCAAAAGGTTTATTTATAAAATCGACAGCACCTTTTAATAAACTTTCCTTTTTAACCTGCAGAGACGACATGATGTGCACAGGAATAGGCCTTGTTGCAGGGTCTGCCTTGAGTTCTTCCATAACTTGCCAACCATCTTTTACTGGCAGCTGAATATCCAGGAGTATAGCAAGCGGTTTATAGGCTTTCGCCATTTCAATGCCTGCATCTCCTCGAACGGCAACCAAGCCTTTATAATTGCGTTTTCTTGTAAAATCCAAAAGCGTCTTAGCAAACGGCGTATCATCCTCTACAATTAAAATCACTTTGTCATCAGGCTGAATGTTATCCCTGTCGTCTTCAATTTCTTGCGGAATATTCGGAACCGTTAAGCGGTTCACTTTTACGGCGGGTTCGGAAATCACTGCTTTTACCCAAGGGTCTTTAATTTCTTCGAAACCTTTACTTTTATCAATCGGTAAAATCAAAGTGAAAATACTTCCTTTGTTTTCTTCACTTTTCAAATCGATATAACCGCCTAGCAGTTTCGCCAACTCTCTGCTGATGGATAAACCTAAACCCGTTCCGCCGAATTTGCGGCGAGTAGAGCCATCGGCCTGTTGAAATGCTTCAAATACCATTGCCTGCTTTTCAGGCGCAATGCCAACCCCGGTATCCGTTACTTTGAAAATAATCGCATTCAGTTCTTCATTCTTATCAATGCTTAAGGTAACAGAACCTTTGCCAGTAAATTTAATCGCGTTAGATAAAAGATTTTTCAAAATCTGCTCCAGGCGCATTTTATCGGTATGGAAAAATTCCGGTGTTTGCTCAGATTTGTCTATGATCAGTTCTAAAGACTTTTCTTTGGCTAAAGGTTTAAACAGCGAGCGCATATTCAGCATCACATCGTCTATTTTGATGTTAGCCCTGTCTAGCTCCATTTTACCGGCTTCGATTTTCGACAAGTCTAAAATCTCATCGATTAAACTCAGCAAACCCTGCCCCGAGCTTTGTATAACTTCTGCATATTCCTGATGCTCGCGATCCATTGCTTCATTCTCAGCCATGAGTCTCGAAAGAAGTAAGATAGAATTTAAAGGCGTTCTCAACTCATGAGACATGTTTGCAAGAAATTCAGATTTATACCTCGTACTTAATTCAAGCGCCTCTGCCTTTTGCTGAATTTCAATATTACGCTCTTCAATAAGTTCGTTTTTTTCTTCAAGTAAGCTGCTTCGCTCTTCCAGTTCCTGATTGCTTTGCAATAATTCTTCTTGTTGAACCCTCAGCTCTTCTTCCGATGCCTGAAGTTTTTGTGCCTGCGCTTCCAGTTCGGCATTCATACCCTCGAGTTCCGAATGCTGAACTTGTAACTCTTCTGACTGTGCTTGGGTTTCTTCTAATAATTGTTGTAATTTCTGTCTGTTTTGAGCACCCAAAAGTGCCGTACCTACATCAGATAAAACCAGATTTAAAAAGTGTAACTGCAAATCGGTAAATGTACCTACAGTGCCAAGTTCCAAGGCGCCGATTGTTATGCTGTTTCTGATAATTGGCAGAACCAATAATTGTGATGGTTTAATGTTTCCTGTTGCAAAACTTACTGTTAATTCGCCTTGTGGAACATCACTCAATAAGATAGGTTTACCCGACTTTACGGCCTGACCAATCAGGCCTTCGCCTACATCGAGCGTTGGTGCCAGGTGCTGTCCTTGCAATGCGTATTGTCCTTTCAAATGTAAATAGCCATCGTCTTTAAAAAGGTAAACAGCACCAACCTGGCTTTTTGTATAAGAGGTTAAAAATTCGATAATATCATCAGCTAAATGGAAAACATCCTTTTCTCCAACCATTTTAACGTTTAGGTTCGCAACACCTGTTTGCAACCATTCATTTGCTGCTAAAGTATCGAAAGATTTTTTCAGAGATGAAGACATTGTATTCAACGATTCTGAAAGCTCGCCTATATCATCCCGGGTTTGACTGTCTAAAGTAGTACCATAATTACCATTGGAAATTTGCTGTGCTATTTCCTTAATGGCAACAATGCGTTTCTCCATTTCATACTTTTTATCCTCAATTTCTTTCTGAAGTTTCACACGCTCATCAAAATCAACTGAAACTTTGCGATAAAAAAACAAAGTGATTAAAATTGCTAAAACAGCGGCAATCAAAATAAGTACCGGTGTATAAGAGGTTAATTTGTTCAGCTCAATCGTTCTTTCCTCAAGCAATCTTTTTTCCTCACTAACCATTCGTTTCACCACTGCCCGGGCCTGGTCCATATAAACCTTTCCCTGAAAGAGCACCGTTGCATCTACCTGCCCCCCGAGAGATTTGATTTCTACGGTAGACTTGATAATATCCATTCTTTTAAGAAGGATGTCTCGCAGCTCTGCGATATTTTTTTGCTGAACAGGATTGTCTTTTGTGCTTAAAGCGATGCGATTCAATACAGCGGAAGCCGTATCACTTGCGCCTTGGTAAGGCTCTAAAAAGACTTTATTTCCTGTTAAAAGGTAACCTCTTTGTCCCGTTTCTGCATCTTTAAGTGCAGATATAACACTCTCGGTATTTAAAATAACCTCGTCGCTATGTTTTACCAGTTCGGTGCTTTTAATTAAGTTGCCGATACTTATATAAGATGCCAGCGAACTGATGAAAAGAATAATCAGCGACAAGCCAAGGCCTAAACGTAAATTATTTTTAAGAGTTGTTTTCATTTGTTTGGTTTGTGGTATTAGGGATGGGCTCTTGTAATTTCTTCTTCGGTTATCGGGATGATAAAATAGAATTCCGAGCCTTCATCAGGTACGCTTCTAACACCGATTGTGCCACCGTGTCTTTTAATAATTTCGGAACAGATGTATAACCCGATGCCCAAACCATTGAAGCGGTTACTGCTTTCTTCAACACGATAAAATTTATCGAATATTTTGAGATGTTGTTCTTCGGGGATACCAATGCCAAAATCTTTAACCGCAAGGTAAAACTTACCGTCTTTAATATTTATTGTGACATTAACCTGATCGGTGCCTGGCGCATATTTTATAGCATTTGTGATAAAATTTATTACAACCTGCTCCAGTCGCATTTCATCGCCGAATACCATTTCACTTGTTTTCCCAAGTTTGGTAATGGTAAAGTCGGGATTAGATTGCTGCAGCATTTCAATGGCGTTACTAACCATACTATCGGCGCAGAAACTTCGCATATTAAATTTCAGCTTGCCACTTTCTATCTTGGAGATGTCCAGTAAATCGACAATTAGCTCATTGAGTTTCTCGAGTTGAATGCTGGCTTTTGCAAGATGATTTTGAGCCATCTCCTTATCATCTTTATTCAGGCTGCGCTGAAGCAGTTGTATGTAACCCTTAACACTAGTTAAAGGTGTTTTTAATTCGTGGCTGGCAATGCTGATGAACTCATCTTTTTTGTGCTCGGCCTGTTTACGAAACTCAATCTCTTCGAGCAACTTTTCCTGTACTTCGGTAAGCTTTCTATTTTGCTCATAAATACGGTAGAAGGTTTTTATTTTGAGCAGAAGCACGTTAATGTCTACAGGCTTGGTGATGTAATCCAAACCGCCACTCAGGTATCCTTTTGTAATGAACTTTAGTTCGGTATTTACCGCTGAAAGAAATATGATTGCCGTATCTTTTGCTTTGCTAAACCCTGAAATGGCTTCAGCAACTTCAAATCCGTCCATATCCGGCATTTGAACATCCAGGATTATTAGGACGTAGTTATTTTTTAAGACTTTTTTTAATGCGTCTTCTCCTGAAGATGCTGTATCAACCTCAAAATTATGGGCTTGCAGTACTTTCTGTAAGGAAATCAGGTTTTCAGGCCTGTCGTCAACAATAAGGATCATCTTTTATAAAACATTAAGAAAGCATGTTTGACTACGTTTGGTTTAAGGGAAAATAGCCCTGTAACTGTAAACAAACACAATAGTTTTAAAAATGTTTCGAAAAATATTTTTTTTATAATTCGTTTGAATTGAAGGTGTCGCCTTGCTTAATATCGCCTGTTTCAAAACCTTTTTTAAACCAGTACATGCGTTGCTGTGAGGTTCCATGCGTAAAAGAATCGGGTGTAACTTCTCCTGTTGCTTGTTTCTGTAATTTGTCGTCGCCAATTGCATTCGCTGCGGTTAAGGCTTCTTCAATGTCGCCTTCATCAAGCTTAAAATCTTTTAAGTTTTGAGCATTATGTGCCCACAAACCAGCGAAAAAATCTGCCTGAAGCTCCAATTTAACAGATAAACGGTTGTATTCCTTTTCGCTTACCTGACCCCGAGCTTGTTGTAGTTTATCAGATATACCTAAAAGGTTCTGAACATGGTGGCCAACCTCGTGAGCAATAACATAAGCCTGAGCAAAATCTCCGGCTGCACCAAAGCGATTTTTTAATTCATCATAAAAAGTTAAGTCTATATACACTTTATGGTCGCCCGGACAATAAAACGGACCAACGGCAGAACTTGCGCTTCCGCAGGCGGTTTGAACACCATCACTGAAAAGCACCATTTTCGGGTGTTCGTAAGTTTTGCCCATCGCTTCAAATTCCTTGTCCCAAACCTGTTCGGTTGATTCCAACACCCCTGAAACAAATTGTCCCTGAGCATCGTTAGCAGGCACGCCCTGCTTAACTTCTGTTGTGCCACCTTGCGGTAACTGACTAACAAGGCCTGTTAAATCTTTACCAAAAATTAAACCTAATACAACGATTATTATACCGACACCGCCGCCCAAAGCAGTTTTTCCGCCACCTCCGCCTCTTCCGTCTTCTACGTTATTACTTCCTTTACCAAACCATTGCATAGCTATAATTTTTTTATTAGTTAACCCCTAAGTGCATTAAATTGTTATACTAAAGTATAAATTATTTTTGTTGATTAATTAGGCGCCGATTCTTTTTAGTTGTAAACCATTAAAGCCTGATAACTGCGATCAGGCTTTAATGGTCTGGCAATATTTCGTCCTAACTATTAAAAATGTTTATTGCTTTAAAAATTCTTGCTTTGGTTTCGTCTGCTCCGAGCAAGATAGCAATATCGAAAACACCAGGCCCAAATTTACCACCAACCAGCATTATACGGAATGGCAACATCAACTCTCCGGGTTTAAATCCCTTTTCTTCGGCCAATGCTTTAAATGCAGCTTCGGCATCAATGGCATTGCTTAAATTCATATTTTCTGCATAAGCTTCAAAAAAAGCGGCCTTTTCAGTAGTCCATTTCGGTTTAACTGAGGCAGAGTCGTATGTTGCAGGTGTGGTAAAAAAGTAACTGCTCTGGTTAACAAAATCAGGAAGCAGCGTACATCTGTCTTTTATTAAATCTATAACTGTTTTGAGGAAATTATCATCTTTAACTTCAATTCCTGCTTTTTGCAATTCGCTTTTAACTTCAGGCGCTAAATCTTCAGCGCTTTCAACTTTAAGCCATTCATGATTATACCATTTCGCTTTTTCAAAATCGAATTTTGCGCCAGCTTTACTTATCCTGTCAACAGAAAATTTAGCTTCCAATTCAGGTAATGAAAAAATTTCCTGCTCAGTTCCGTCATTCCAACCTAACAGGGCAAGCATATTAACAAAGGCTTCAGGCATAAAGCCCATTTCTTTAAATCCTTTGGTTACGTCACCGGTTTTCGGGTCGGTCCAATTCATTGCATAAACAGGAAAACCTAAACGATCGCCATCGCGTTTGCTTAGCTTTCCGTGCCCGTCGGGCTTTAAAATTAATGGTAAATGAGCCCATTGAGGCATATCAGCTTCCCATCCCAAATATTTCCAAAGTAAAATATGAATCGGTGCTGATGGTAGCCACTCTTCACCGCGAAATGCATGCGAAATTTCCATGGCTTTATCATCTACCACAACGGCCAAATGATAAGTTGGCATTCCATCTGCCTTCAATAAAACTTTATCGTCAACAATAGAGGTTTCAAAACTTACATCGCCGCGAATTAGATCGTTAAAATGAACAATTTCATCTTCGGGAACCTTAATTCTGATTACATGCGGGGTGTTTGCGGCCAATAATTCTTCAACTTCACTTATCGTAAGCGTTAAAGAATTGCGCATCTGCATACGTGTAGCTTGACCATATTGAAAATTCGGAATTTCTTTCCGCTTGGCATCTAACTCTTCTGGAGTATCAAAGGCATAATAAGCGTATCCGTCGCTAATGAGTTGTTCGGCAAATTTTCTATAACTCGGTTTACGTTCGCTCTGGCGATAAGGGCCATAATTTCCAGGCTTATCCGGGCTTTCGTCGGGCGTAATTCCGCACCAGTTTAAACAGTTTGCGATGTATTCTTCGGCACCTTCTACAAAGCGATTCTGGTCGGTATCTTCAACACGTAAAACAAATGTTCCATTGTGCTTCTTGGCAAATAAATAATTAAATAAGGCGGTGCGAACACCTCCTAAATGCAAGCCTCCGGTCGGGCTCGGGGCAAATCTTACTCTTACTTTCCTATCCATAAAATTGGTTTTGTTGAGCGAAAAACAGAAGGCGATGCGCTATTTTCCATAGCCCACACCTTGCGCAAAACGCAAGACGCCACAAAGATATGTTTTTCGTTGATTTTATATTATCTCAGTCACTGATGCTGATTATTTGTTGTAATTATCCCCTCAAGGTTTTAAAAGCATAATGGTTTTATGTTTTTTTCGTTTTGTTATTGTAATTTGGCTACCCAAAGCATGAACCCATACGAAAAGAAACGCCGCTGGAAATTTTTCCTTCTCATTTTTGCCATCTTAATCGGTATCGCATCCGTATTTTACACCGATTCGTTCGTAAAAAAAATGCAACGTGAGGAGGCAAACCAATTTCAACTTTGGGTAAAAATTACGGAGCGTTCTATGCTCCTAATGGATAATGAAAATATAAGCGGCATTATTGAAACCGTTAGGCAAAACACAAAGATGCCTGTTATCCTTGTAAATAAGGATGGTTTAATTGTCTCTTCTACCGGATTGGACAGTACTAAAACGATGTATTCTGATAACGATAAACTAGTTTACGATAGTTTATATTTCGTTAAACAGTTAAGAGAAATGAAAGTGCAGCATAAACCTGCTACGATGAATATTTTTGGAGACGAGTTTCAGGCATATTATAAAGATTCGTTTATTTTAACCCAACTTCGCTATTTCCCCTACATCCAGATGGGGGTGATTTTTCTCTTTCTGTTAACGGCTTATGCGGCATTTAGTTCGGCGAGGCGAGATGAGCAAGATCATGTTTGGGTTGGTTTGGCAAAAGAAACCGCACATCAATTGGGTACACCAATTTCATCGCTGATGGCTTGGGTAGAACTCATGAAATCTAAATTCGATGCTGAGGACGATCCGTTGATTGCTGAAATGGAGAATGATATTAAGCGCCTTGAGATTATAACCGATCGCTTTTCAAAAATCGGCTCCAAACCGATTCTGGAAGATCATGTGGTTTATTTGGTAATCAGTAATTTTATCGATTATTTTAAAGTACGAACATCAGATAAAGTAAAATTTACAATCACAGGCGATGAACAGGTAAGGGCAATGTTAAATGTGCCCTTGTTTGATTGGGTAACCGAAAACTTACTAAAAAATGCAGCTAATGCGATTGAAAATGAGGGCTCAATATCCATAAACATTATCGAAAATCTTGCCAAAGAACAAGTATTTATAGATGTTACCGATAGCGGAAAAGGAATCCCGAGATCAAAATTTGATGCGGTTTTTCAACCTGGATATACTACTCGGAAACGCGGATGGGGTTTGGGCTTATCATTAACAAAGCGTATTGTTGAGAATTACCATAGCGGCGAAATTTTTGTGAAAGATTCGGAGATCGGCAAAGGCACAACATTCAGAATTATATTAAAAAGCAGTTTAAAATATGAACCGACCACAGCCTAACGACTATCCGGTTTGGGGCGAAACCTACATTCGCAAGGTTGACGGAGATATTCTCGAAATTCTTGAAGAGCAGGTTTTCAGCATTCCCGCTTTGTTCGAATCGAATAAAGAAAAAGAAAATTTTGCTTACGCAGAAGGCAAATGGACGTTGAAAGAAATGCTCGGACACATTATAGATTGTGAGCGCATTTTTGTTTACCGCATGACTTGTTTTGCAAGAAATGAACAACAACATTTGCCGGGTTTCGAAGAAGATGATTACGTTGCAAACGCACGTTTCGATGAGCGAAATTATGAAGACATGATCGAGGAGTTTGCAACCTTGCGTAAAGCCAACCTTTATTTATTTAAAAGCTTAAATGAAGAAGCGTTGGGGAGGAAAGGTATAGCTTCTGAAAGAGAAATAACCGTGAAATCGATTTTGTTTATCGCTGCGGGCCATATAATTCATCATGCAGGCATATTAAAAGAACGCTACAATGTGGTTTAAAGAATTTACAACTGATGATTTGAATAACCGCCCGAAAAACCATTTGGGTGCATTATTGGATATAAAATTTACAGAAATCGGCGAAGATTTTATCGTCGGGACAATGCCTGTTGATGAACGTACACATCAACCTGCGGGTATTTTGCATGGTGGCGCATCTGTTGTACTGGCCGAAACATTAGGGAGCATTGCGTCGTATATGTGTATAGACCCCGAAAAATATGTGGCCGTAGGCCTTGAGGTAAATGCAAACCACCTCAGGCCGGTTAAGACCGGTTTAGTTAAAGGCATTTGCAAACCTTTGCATGTTGGCGCCAAAACTCAGGTTTGGGAAATTAAGATTTACGATGAGCGGGGCAAAATGAATTGCATAAGCCGTTTAACGGTAGCAATTATTAATAAGCCGCAATAAAAAAGGGTTCTGATGTAAAAATCAGAACCCTTTTTTAAGTAATATTTTCTCTATTTATCGATTGCTTTTCTTTCGATTAAGAAAGACGTTATCAGGCCCAATCCACCGAAGATACCAAGGCAGCCAAAATAAATGGCCACAGATTGTCCTTCTTCAGCGTGCGTCATCTCCGAGCCGAAAACACTTCTAACGGTGAAGAGCGCAACCAACAAACCTAATCCTAAACCAACCAGTAACAAGCCGAATTTTAAACTTAGGTATGGTCTTGGTGTAGATTTGCCGATACCCGGATCGATGCCGCGTTCGATCATTGCCATTTTTTCTTTATTTGATAAATAACGGATTCCAAATACCATTGCGAATGCGCCTAAAAACATTGAGATTGGAACTAATATACCTTCCATGATTGTAATTTTTTATTTGTGTAAATATTTTATTCTTTTATTGAACCGTGTTCTGTGTATTATGACTACACGGTTTTTAAACAGGTTACACTTATTGGATAAAAAAAACATAAACAGGTTTTTTAGCTTTAAATTTAAGTTGCAAACATTTTTACCTTTGCAAACATGAACTGGATTATATTAATTATTGCGGGTCTTTTCGAAGTCGGTTTTACCACTTGCTTAAAACTTTCGAACAATTTCAGTAACTTAAAATGGAGTATCGGTTTCTTTATATGTATTGCTTTGAGTTTTATTTTGTTAAATAAAGCATCGCAAACCCTCCCAATGGGTACAGCTTATGCCGTTTGGACAGGAATTGGGGCGGTTGGAACAGTTATAATCGGAATTGTTTACTTTAATGAACCTGCTACTTTCTGGCGTATATTTTTCATTTGTACATTGATCGGATCTATCGCAGGATTAAAGTTTTTCGCAGCGCACTAATGCTTTAACGCTTTTAGAAATGGCAAAATCGCGGCCATGCGGTGCCAAAAATGCCCTTGTGAACGGTTTAAACCCACCGTTCCTTTTAAACCTGATTGCAGTGTAAAGCCCGCAAGCGAGGCACGAGTGCGGACTTGAAGCGAAAAGCAGGACTAAAGTTGCCAAGAACCACAAGCCGCTCGTTTTCAAAAATAATATAGATTCTTTGCTTTAAATTAACCTGATTATTATTTCTGTGTAACCCGTTTAGCAGTTATGTAGTCTTAGCATTAAGTATGAAGCAAGAGTTGACAGATTTAGAGCTGATTCAAAATGTATTAACCGGCGAAACCGGGCAATATGCTTTGTTGGTGAAACGCCATCAGCGGTTTGTATTTACCCTTGCTTTAAGGTTTGCAAAAAACCGAGAAGATGCTGAAGAAATTGCCCAGGATTGTTTCATTAAAGCTTATAAAGCCTTGGGTACATTTAAACACACGGCGAAATTTAGTACCTGGTTATATACCATTACGTACACAACAGCAATGACTTTTCTACGTAAGAAAAGATTAGATACTTCATCCATAAGTGATGAGGCAACCTTTTTACAGCTTGAAAATCATACGTCGGCTTTTAACGCAAATGTTTATGAACGGCAGAATAGTCATGCTTTTTTACATGAGGCTATAACACAATTAACCCCCGATGATGCGGCAATTATAACCATGTTTTATAAGGCTGAGCAAAGTTTGGAAGAAATTGGTACAGCTTTAAACATGGAGCCGAATACGATAAAAGTAAAATTGCATCGTGCCAGGCAACGGCTTAAAGAAAAATTACAATATTTGTTAAAAGATGAAGTAAAGGAGTTACTATGAACATTATAGAACAACAACTTTGGGATTACATTGACGGCAACCTTAATGAAACCCAACGAAAAAACATCGAAGAAAAAATTGAAACCGACGTTTCGGTAAAGCTTCAGTACGAAGAACTTCTAAGCCTGAATATTGCTTTCAGCGAGATGGAGCTCGATGAGCCATCTATGTCGTTTACAAGAAATGTGATGGAAAATGTTGCGCTTCAACCGGCACCTGTTTCATTAAAAACGAAGGTAGACAGCCGCATTATATTCAGCATTTCAGCTTTTTTTGTGCTGTCTATATTGGCAATATTGGGCTACATATTATACAACACTACTTTCTCAATGCCCGATTTCAGCAAATATTTTGCAATCAACATAAATGTAGATAAGATTTTAACCCCGACATCTATCTATATCTTTTTTGGAATTGATTTGGTTTTAGGTTTGATATTTATGGATTATATTTTCAGGAAAAGGCTTGTAAATAAAGCTTAGGTAATAAATAATTTCTATGATAAAACACGGATGGCAATTCATGTTTTATTTCTTAAAGCGCTGTAATATTAATTTTATACCATCAAATATTGAGGCTCCTTATTATAGTTCGATAGATATAATATACATTGTTGAAAATTCAATCATTCATTTTTAATATCATCTCTCAAAAAATAATTTATCAAATTCTAAATTAACGTAATGAAAAAATTTAATGCGCTTAATAAGTCGTTAGTGGCTTATTTTTTACTTTTTTTATTGGCCTGATTGTAATTGGGTCTTGTAAGAAGAATTCCGAGTCAATTGAAAATGAAATTTCGAAAGCAAAAAATTGGATGGAAACTTACGGTGGCAGAACTAAAAATTTTATTAAAACTAACCATGGAGATTCTACACTGATTATAACTGAACCGATTTGGGACGACGCAAAAACTGATGTTTTAGAAGATGGCACCATTTTAATTTCAGCCCCTATCAAAACAAATTTCTTTCAAATCATGGGACAATCAGGGAATCTTGAAATGGTAATGGAAAATAAAAATGGATACTATAAAGCCCACTACATCGGGCAGCGAAATAACAATGACTCTCAAAAAATTCTAACTTACAACACAATAGGGTTATTCAAAGCAGCTTTAACTCAAGCACATCTTAACACTTTGAGTACCTCAAGGAAACGTTTAAATATGGATAGATCTTTTATTGATGCTTCCCAGAATAGCATTGATAAAATAAATAAACTTTCCACATTGATCTGTACTGATTATTACACAGTTACAATTGTTTATATCGATGGAATGCCTCCGTATGTGGGCACACCTGTTCTTACGGGAACAACCTGCGAGTGGTATGATACTACCGGCCTTATTTACTTTAATGGTGACCAAGGTAGCCAGGGAACCGGGAGCCAAGGACAAAGCGATGGAGGTAGTAACAATAATACAAACAATAATAATCCGAAGGTTGATAGCTTAAATAACATTATGAGAGATAATTGCTTAACATCGAATCAATTGGTTAGCCTATCCAATCTGTTAAGCAGATATTTATCAGGAGAAGGCAACACTGAATGGTCTTGCCTGCGCAAAAAGCAATACAATTTGATGATAGAAAAAAATGCTAAGTTTGGTTTTTGTACAAATTCCAATTCGGCTGTACCGCAAAGTTATAATCCAATTAATGAGTCCTTTACTTTTGCCAACGATTTTTCATTCAGTTTTACAAATATATTTGAGCATGAATTCTTCCATGCATATCAGGATAAATTTACAACCGGCGGTACAAATCAATATGCTGTTGGCACATCAAATAATTATCCTGAGGGTTACGTAAACATAGAATTTGAAACGGCTGTATACCAAGATATAACCAGGGATAGAACAAGCCAAGATGCCTTTGTAAATCCTGATGTACCACAAACCATAAGGACTGAATATCAAAACTGGCTTAACACTATAACGGCTAATAACACCAAATATCCGAAAACAATGGCTGATTTTGGTGGGCAATATTTTTATTTTTTAGAAAAGTTTAAACAATATTCTGGCTATTCAAACAAGGGAAATATAAAGTACGACTTAAACCCGACATCACTACTCAATCTATTCTCAACCTCAAACTGTAAATAAAATGAAAAAATCAATATTAGGCATATTCAGCTTCATCTTAGTGGCATCTGCTTGCAGATCACAACAACCGATTTCCAAAATTGCGGCCAGTGAAATTAAGGCCTTAGGTATTACCTATAAAGTGAATAAGAACGAATCAAAATTTACAGTTTTAAAAAATGAGAGAAATAAACTATCCGATGTAGCCCAGATTACTCCGAACTTACCTAATGGTTTAAGAGCGACATACTACATGGAAGTTGACAAGAAAATGTTGGCAAAGATTTGCGCTGATGCAATTCCATTAAATACATTGAAACAGCTTCCCATGGGCATGAATGATAGAATAGATATATACACCAAAGTGGATGT
>Ga0308164_10000231_pt1 | contig 128329 bp, 120 predicted proteins | sample PhyTR2_FD_201031 | JGI IMG/M metagenome (GOLD analysis project Ga0308164, IMG submission 201031) | Phyllosphere microbial communities from UC Gill Tract Community Farm, Albany, California, United States - DLSLT.R2 | ecosystem: Host-associated > Plants > Phyllosphere > Unclassified | place...
AAGCATTTCTTGATCATATGGGTCCTTACAAAGGGCTATGCGTACGGAATTCGGCGCAGTCTAATCAGGCCGCAGCCACCTTACAATGGGTCCTGCTGGCGTTGCGATGTCATCATAGAGAAAAAATCTCAGCGTAAGTTCCACTTATCTTACAAACAGCACTGCCGTTACTTCGGCAAAAATACCCACTGCTTATTGTTTCAATCTGCTGAAGCCTTTTTATCACGCTGGCGCGCTGGAACATTGACTGGATTAACTTGCCCTGAACCCTGACATTTGGCGCTATCATTGCGGCCTTGAACCAGACCACGAGATTGTTAATAGATGTCAGAACCCAAAGGTGTGAACGGCTACCTGATTACCCAGCGCGCGGACGGCTGGCATTTGATCAACTTCCACGGCGACAGCGTCGCTGGCACCTTCGCCACCGAACGTGAGGCGATCGCAGTGGCCGAAGTGTTCGTGGATGAGGCCGGCCACGCTTCGAGCAAGCGCCCTAAAGGTAAGTGAGCGTCAGCTTTCACCTATGAAGCCCCTGAGAATGGGGCTTTTTTGTGTTTGTCTGTACGCAGATGGCAGTTCGCTATAATCTTCGCCAAACGCCCCACGACAGTGTCAGCGCTCCCCTCCTACACCCTTGATGACGAACACCTATGAACAAGATTCTGGCACTTACTGCGGCACTGGCACTCGCCGGCTGCACCACCACCTCGGACGTCTACCTGAAAAACGGCGAACAAGGCCTGACCATTGACTGTTCCGGCGAAGCCAATTCCTGGGCCAGCTGTTACGAAAAGGCCGACGCTTCATGTGCAGGCACCGGCTACCGTATTGTCGGCACCGAAGGCACGCCGTCGCTCAAGGAAAGCGAGAAAACCCTGGGCCAGGACGTTGGCAACTACAAAAGCCGCAGCGTCGTCGTGGTGTGCAAATAAGCGTCGGCGCTTACAGCTGAATGTCGGCGAACTTGATGCCCAGTCCGCGAATGGTCTCGATCAGATCGTCCAGGCGCTGGAACGACTCCACCTCGTCCTGATCGTCCACCAGGAAGAAACTGCGTCCACCGCTTTTTTTGAAGAAAACGATCCACTCGCCGAGGTCGGCAGGATTCTGGATGACATGGGTGGCCGAGATCTGACCCTCGGCATGGCGGGCTCTGACATCTTCACGTTTCATAACTGGCTTCCAGAAAAAGACAAATACCGCGCGAACCCAGGCTCGCACGGCATTTTTGCATTGAATGGTCGACAGTCTAACGGATGCCCTGCCCGATCAGCACGCCCTCTACGGTTTGGCCATACAAATTGACGCCGTCGTTGGCGTGGAACTTCAGTCGGGTCTTCTCCACCGAGCCGTCCACCAGGCGCGGATCCTGCGGCCGTTCGTGGCTGTTGACGTAGGCCGCCACATCCCAGGCCTGCTGGTCGCTCAAACTGCCGCCTTTACCCAGTGGCATATTGTGTTTGATAAACGATGCGGCCGTATTGATGCGGTGCATGCCCGCGCCCCAATTGTAGGAATCCTTACCCCATAGCGGTGGCATCGCGTAGTCGTCGCCTACCTTTTGCCCTTGGCCTTGCGGCCCATGACACACCGCACACTGCTCTCCATAGACCTGTGCGCCCCGAGCCAAGCTGTAACCGTCTGCCGGTTGCGCCACCTCTGGGTACCCGCGCCCCGGCAGCTCGACGCCCAGCGGCGCCTTACTGGCCAGCCAATAGGAGTACACCGATAAAGCGGTGATTTCCGGGCTGTCGGCGGCCGGCGGGGTGCCGCCGTTCATGCTGAATTGGAAACAGCCCTGCAACCGCTCCGCGTAGGTGTTGACCTTGTCGTTCTTCTTTCTATAAGCCGGATACATCGGATAGGCCGCCCACAACGGCGCCGAGTTGGCCAGGCGGCCCTGGTTGAGATGGCAATTGCTGCAATTGAGGCCGTTGCCGACAAACTGCGGGGCCAGACGCTTGGTGTCGACGAACAAGGCATATCCCTGCCTGACCAACTTGCCATAGGCATTGTCGGGCAAGTCTTTTTCCGCCGGCGGCTGGAACACGCTGGCTGGCGATTCGACCGAATGGGGCACTAACTGGGATTGGTCTTCCATGGCGATGGTTGCGGCATGGCTTGGCAGGACCATCAACAGCCCGACAGCGGGAGTAATCAGACGTGCCTTCATGGCTTGACCTCCACGTTCAATGACGCGAAGTACTGAGCGACACCCTGGACTTCCTCGGCGGTCAGTGACTTGGCGATGCGCCCCATCAGATCATTGGCATCGTTGCGGCGAGTGCCGTTCTGCCAGGCGCTCAACTGCGCAGCCAGATAAGCCGCAGGCTGGCCGGCCAGTGGCGGGAACGCGTCACCGATGCCGCTGCCGGCCGGACCGTGACAACTGACGCACGCAGGAATCTGCCGCTCCCACGCGCCTTGCCAGGCAAGTTGCTGCGCGGCTGTGGTCGGCATTTCGCTGCGGTGCAGCGCAGCCGGTGCTGGCGCCGGCATCGCGGCGATGGCTTGGCTCAGTGCGTCCAGCTCCGCCTGTGTCAGGGCAATTGCCAGCGGGCGCATCACCGGGTTGCTGCGGCTACCGCTTTTGAAATCTTCCAGCTGCTTGCGTACATAGGCCGCTGGCAGGCCCGCCAACCGGGGGAAACCAGCCGCCGCCATGCCTGAACCATCCGCACCATGGCAAGCCACACAGGGCATGGCGCCCGGCTGCGCACCGCCTTCCATAAAAATTTTCTTACCATCCAACGCCTGGGCGTTATCCATCAGCAAAAGCAGCGCGCTACTTATCAGCACTCGTTGCAGAGCTTTCATCACGACTCCGTTTTTATTGTTATGAGTTGATGCCCTTACGGCATAAACCTTACAAAGCGTAGGGCAATGGCCCTGCTTCCACAATATTAACGCCGAGAATAAAAAAGCCTGACACTGCAGCGGCAGGGCCAGGCTTTTATCGGATTCGAAGTCTGATGATGAGGCTCAAAGGATCAGCCGGAGATGCAGTCCTCACCGGCTTTTTTCACATCGCCCGGACGAATCGGCACATTCGACATGCTCTCGTAGAGCTTGATGCTGCTGCCGCTGGAGCGTTCCTCGATTTCAAAAATCGCCGATGGGTCGGCCGAGAACTTCTGCGGCACGATCACCCTGACGCCTTCCTTATGCGGCTCGATCTGCGGTGGCCGACGGGTAGTGGAGAGTTTCTGCACAACACATGCGGCGTATTCCTGCGGCTTCTTACCGGAAATCACTGCCAACGTTGGCGGGGTCTGCTTGATGTCTGCAACCGAAGCACATCCACCCAACGCCAAGGCCAGAACCAACACACTCCACTTCATATAAAAACCTCCGATAAAGACCCTACGACAGCGGGGATGGTAAATTTCTCCCGGACACGTAGGATTTATCCCTGATCACACGGTAAATAACTGTTTTAAATTGTCGACGCCGTTGAAGACGGGCCGATAATAAACGCGCTGGGGCTGATAAACTCCATCTTAACCTACGTATCATTCTGATTTTTCAGAAAAAGCCCTTCTGGAGACACTCCCATGAAATTTATCCACCAGCGCGAGCACCTCAACGAGGGAGATATTGTCGTCATCGAATGCTCGCAAACCTGCAATATCCGTCTGATGAGCGACGCGAACTTTCGCAGCTTCAAAAACGGCGGCCGCCACACTTACCATGGCGGTGCGTTCGATAAATTCCCTGCGAAGATCACCGCGCCGAGCACCGGTTTCTGGAACATCACCCTGGATGTGGTCACCCGCCGCGCCATCAGCGTGACCCGCAAACCTGCGCTGTCCCACAAGATTCGTATCGTGCGTCGTACCAGCTCCAAGCTGAGCTGATCCGCCCTTCCACAGGAAATAACCGTGACTGCCACCACAAAATACGTGATCAAGTACAAGCTCAACGGCGAGCGCCGTTTCGAGTTTGCCCACCTGCACAGCAACGACTTGGAAGAAGCCAAGCAAGCCTTGGCGAAAATTCATGAATCCAGTGATGAAATTACCGACATCACTGTGAGCAAGGCACTCTAAGCCCATGCCCGGCCCCACTGCGGACCTGTTCGCCGACCACGCCTTGCAGCAACCCGCAGGGCGTGAGCAGATCGGCGAACAGTCCTACGTGCTAAGAGGCTATGCCCTGCCTTGGATTGATCGTCTTCTACCGGAACTGCGCCGCGTGTTGGCGCAAGCACCGTTTCGCCAAATGGTTACCCCCGGTGGCTTTACCATGTCGGCAGCCTTGAGCAGTTGTGGTGACCTGGGCTGGACCACCGACACCACCGGCTATCGCTACACCCCCTTCGACCCGCGCACCCAACAGCCTTGGCCCGCCTTGCCCGAAGCCTTGCGCTCATTGGCTGTAGAGGCGGCGGCCGAGGCCGGTTTCGCCGCCTTCGCCCCCGACGCCTGCCTGATCAACCGCTACGTGGCCCGGGCCAAGATGTCGCTGCACCAGGACAAAAACGAGCGCGATTACGCAGCGCCCGTGGTGTCAATATCCCTGGGCCTGCCGGCGATCTTCCTGTTCGGTGGCCATGCCCGTGCAGACAAACCGCAGAAAATCTCGCTGTTCCATGGCGATGTGGTGGTCTGGGGCGGTGTGGACCGCCTGCGCTTTCATGGGGTGATGCCGATCAAAGACGGGGTGCATCCGGTGATGGGCCCGCAACGCATCAACCTGACGCTACGCACCGCCGGTTGATTTGACCGCAAGCTTCGGAGTGCCAGGCGGTCTCGGCGCGGTTAATCTGCCCGGGAGCCGTCAAGAGTGCCAAGCATGACTATCGAACAAGATCCCCGCTGGGCTGCCATTGTGGCCCGCGACAGCAACGCCGATGGGTGGTTTGTGTATGGCGTTAAGACCACCGGTGTCTATTGCCGCCCCAGCAGCGCTTCGCGGCTGCCGCGCCCGGAGAATATTGAGTTTTTCGACACCCCGGCGCAGGCCGAAGCCGCCGGCTATCGCCCCAGCAAACGCGCGAGCGGCGACCAGACCCAACTGGCCGCCCACCATGCCCAATTGGTGGCCGACGCATGCCGGCATATCGAGCACGCGGCCACTGCGCCGAGCTTGAATACCCTCGCTGACCGAGCCGGTCTGAGCCCGTTCCATTTCCATCGCGTTTTCAAGGCCGTGACGGGTCTGACGCCCAAGGGCTACGCCAATGCCCATCGTTCCCGCAAAGTGCGCGACGGGCTCAAGGGCCAGCATTCCGTGACGGCTGCGCTGTACGACGCCGGTTTTAATTCCAACAGTCGTTTTTATGAAGCGGCCAATCAGCTGCTTGGCATGAAACCCAGCGACTACAAGGCCGGCGGCGCTCACAACGCTATTTGGTTCGCCGTCGGGCAGTGCTCGCTGGGGGCGATTTTGGTGGCGCAGAGCAGTCGAGGCGTCTGTGCGATCCTGCTGGGTGACGACCCCGAACAACTGTTGCGCGACCTGCAAGACCAATTCCCCAAGGCCGAACTGGTGGGCGCCGATGCGACGTTCGAAAGGTTGGTGGCCCAGGTCGTCGGCTTTGTCGAGGCGCCCGCGCTAGGCCTGGATTTGCCGTTGGACCTGCGTGGCACCGCGTTTCAGGAGCGTGTGTGGCAAGCCTTGCGGGATATCCCAGTGGGCAGCACCGCCAGTTATGCGCAGATCGCCCAGCGCATCGGCGCACCCAAGTCGTTTCGTGCCGTGGCCCAGGCGTGCGGCGCTAACAGCCTTGCAGTGGCAATCCCTTGCCATCGGGTGGTGCGCAGCGATGGCGAGCTGTCCGGCTACCGCTGGGGCGTTGCACGCAAGCAGGCATTGCTTGAGCGCGAACGTAACAGCAAAAGCTGATAGCCCTGCACGAAACGTCCACAGCGTCCAGTGAATAAAACAGACTGGCCGCGTGGCATACGCCCTGCTAAAAACAGCGAAACCACTGACCTTCGCTGGAGCCCCATCCATGAGCACCTGGCCTGACACACGGATTCTCGACTTGCTCGGCATCGAGGTACCCATTATCCAGGCGCCCATGGCCGTCGGCACCACGCCCGCCATGGTGATTGCCGCCAACCAGGCAGGCGCGTTGGGCTCGCTGCCCGCCGCCGCGCTGAGTATCGAGCAGCTGCGTGAAAGCCTCAGCGTCATCCGTGCGGCCAGCAACCGGCCGATTAACGTGAACTTCTTCTGCCATCAGCCGCCTGCGCCGGACGAGGCTCGCGACCAACGCTGGAAAGCCCTGCTGCAACCGTTCTACCGCGAACTGGGCGCCGATTTCGAGGCGCCGACGCCGGTGTCCAACCGTGCGCCGTTCAACGACGAGGCGTGTCAGGTGGTAGAAGCGTTCCGTCCCGAGGTCGTCAGTTTCCACTTCGGGCTGCCGGAAAAAGCCTTGTTGGATCGGGTCAAAGCCACGGGGGCCAAGGTGCTGTCGTCGGCCACCACGGTGGAAGAAGCCCGCTGGCTAGAGGCCCACGGTTGCGATGCAATCATCGCCATGGGCATCGAGGCTGGAGGTCACCGGGCCATGTTCCTTAGCGATGACCTCAACACTCAGATCGGCCTGATGGCGCTGGTGCCGCAGATCGTCGACGCCGTCAGCGTGCCGGTGATCGCCGCGGGCGGTATCGGCGACGCGCGGGGCATCGTCGCAGCGTTCGCCCTGGGCGCCTCGGCGGTGCAGGTCGGCACGGCGTACCTGTTTACCCCCGAAGCCAATGTGAGCGCGGCCCATCACTATGCGTTGCGCCACGCCCAGGCCAGTGAAACCGCCTTGACCAACCTGTTCACCGGCCGCCCGGCGCGAGGCATCGTCAATCGAGTCATGCGCGAATTGGGCGCGATGAATCCCGCAGCGCCGGCATTTCCCCGCGCCGGCGGCGCCTTGATGCCGCTCAAAGCAAAGGATGAAGGCGGTTTCAGCAACCTGTGGTCAGGCCAGGCCTTGCGTCTGGGCCGTGACATAGGCACTTACGAATTGACGCGTCAATTGGCCGAGCAGGCGCTGGCCAAGCTCACGTAACCCAGGCCGTTGCGGCAACGTTGCACTGTACCGGCAGTGGCCAACCGCTATATAGTCCCGTACATAGCGATTAACCACGCCGTGCATTCCAAGGAGCTGCTTCATGCTGATTCATGCCTCACGCCTGGCCGTCCTGGCTACCGCCCTCGTGTTCGGCTCGGCCCACGCCGATGAAGTCCAAGTGGCGGTGGCGGCCAATTTCACCGCACCGATCCAGGCGCTGGCCGCCAGCTTCGAACAGGACACCGGCCATAAACTGGTCGCGTCCTACGGCGCCACCGGCCAGTTCTACACCCAGATCAAGAACGGCGCGCCCTTTGAAGTGTTCTTCAGCGCCGACGACAGCACCCCACAGAAACTCGAAAACGAAGGCGATACAGTCAAAGGCTCGCGCTTCACCTACGCGGTGGGCACCTTGGCGCTGTGGTCGCCTCAAGCTGGCTATGTCGATGCCAATGGTGAGGTGTTAAAACGCAATCAGTTCAAGCACTTGTCCATCGCCAACCCCAAAGCGGCGCCCTATGGTCTGGCCGCCACCCAGGTTTTGGCCAAACAGGGCCTGAGCGAACAGGTCAAGGACAAGGTCGTCGAAGGCCAGAACATCACCCAGGCCTATCAGTTCGTTTCCACTGGCAACGCCGAGCTGGGCTTTGTGGCCTTGTCGCAGATCTATAAAGACGGCAAAGTCACCAGCGGTTCGGCGTGGATCGTCCCCGCGGCCTTGCATGACCCGATCAAACAGGACGCGGTGATCCTCAACAAAGGCAAAGACAGCGCCGCTGCCAAAGCGCTGGTCGAATACCTCAAAGGGCCGAAAGCCGCTGCCGTTATCAAATCCTACGGTTACGAGCTGTAAATGCCCCTATCGAGTGCCGATTTTTCCGCGATCTGGTTGACCATCAAACTGGCGTCACTGACCACCGTGATCCTGCTGGTCATCGGCACTCCAATTGCCCTGTGGCTGTCACGTACGCGCTCCTGGTGGCGCGGGCCGGTGGGGGCGATCGTCGCCCTGCCCCTGGTGCTGCCACCGACGGTGATCGGCTTTTACCTGCTACTGAGCATGGGGCCCAACGGTTACTTCGGCCAGTTCACCCAGTGGCTGGGGCTGGGCACCCTGACATTCAGCTTCGCCGGGCTGGTGATTGGCTCGGTGATCTATTCCATGCCGTTTGTGGTGCAGCCGTTGCAAAACGCTTTTTCGGCCATCGGCACGCGGCCTTTGGAAGTCGCTGCGACACTGCGCGCCGGGCCGTGGGACACGTTCTTCAGCGTCATCCTGCCCCTGGCGCGGCCGGGGTTTGTCACCGCATCCATTCTGGGCTTTGCCCACACCGTGGGTGAATTCGGTGTGGTGCTGATGATCGGCGGCAATATTCCGGACAAGACGCGCGTGGTGTCGGTGCAGATCTACGACCATGTCGAAGCCATGGAATACGCCCAGGCCCATTGGCTGGCCGGCGCCATGGTGGTGTTCGCGTTCTTTGTGTTGCTGGCGCTCTACTCCAGCCGTAAAACCAACATGGGCTGGAACTGATATCGATGATGGAAATACGCCTGCGACTGTCGTACTCCGGCTTTGCTCTCGATGTGGACCTGCACCTGCCCGGGCGCGGCGTCACTGCGCTGTACGGGCATTCCGGCTCGGGCAAGACCACTTGCCTGCGCTGCATCGCCGGGTTGGAGCGGGCCGGCGACGGCTTTGTGCGGATCAACGATGAGGTCTGGCAAGACAGCCGCAGCGGCCTATTCGTACCACCGCACCAGCGCCCGTTGGGGTATGTGTTCCAGGAAGCGAGCCTGTTTGCGCATTTGTCGGTGCGCGCCAACCTGGCCTTCGGCCTCAAGCGCACACCGCGCGCGCAACGGCGGGTGGACATCACTCAGGCCACCGAACTGCTGGGCATCGGCCACTTGCTCGAACGTCACCCGCAGCACCTGTCCGGCGGCGAGCGCCAGCGCATCGGCATCGCCCGCGCTCTGCTTACCAGCCCGCGCTTACTGCTGATGGATGAGCCCCTGGCCGCCCTCGACAGCCAGCGCAAAAGCGAAATCCTGCCGTACCTGGAACGCCTGCACGACGAGTTAGACATCCCGGTGCTGTACGTCAGCCATGCCCAGGATGAGGTGGCGCGCCTGGCCGATCACATCGTGCTGCTCAGCGACGGCAAGGCCTTGGCCAGCGGTCCCATCGGCGACACGCTGGCGCGCCTGGACCTGCCCCTGGCGCGTGGCGACGAAGCCGGTGTGGTGATCGACGGCGTGGTCACTGCCTACGATGCGCACTACCAATTACTCACGTTGCAGTTGCCGGGCAGTGCCTCGACCATGCGCGTGGCCCACGCACCGCTGGGCATCGGCCAGGCCCTGCGGGTCAAGGTGCAGGCTCGTGACGTGAGCCTCAGCCCGCAGGCCGAAGAACACAGCAGCATCCTCAACCGTTTGCCGGTGACCGTCACCGAGGAAATCGCCGCGGACAACAGCGCCCATGTACTGGTGCGCCTGGACGCCGGTGGTACACCGTTACTGGCGCGCATCACACGGTTTTCCCGCGATCAGTTGCAATTGCATCCCGGCCAGCCTCTGTGGGCGCAGATCAAGGCCGTGGCGGTGCTGGCCTAGCAAACCTTTTGGCACGACCGCACACAGCTGCGGTCCATCAGACATACCGGCCTGATTTTGTTGCCAAGGAACCTGACCCATGCCCGACTCCGCGCTGCCCGCCGACCTGCCTCGCGACCTGCATTACGTTGATGACACCCAGCCGGGCATTCGCCGCAAGAAAGTGCGCGGCAAATTCCAGTACTTCGACCCCAAGGGCGAACGCATCACCGATGCTGACGAGATCCGACGTCTCAACGCCCTGGCGGTGCCACCGGCCTACACCGACGTGTGGATCTGCGCCGACCCGCGCGGCCACCTGCAAGCCACCGGCCGCGACGCCCGTGGGCGCAAGCAATACCGCTACCACACACGCTGGCGCGAAGTGCGCGACACCGACAAGTACGCGCGCTTGCAAGCCTTCGGCAATGCCCTGCCAAAACTGCGCAAGCAGTTGGAAGCACAACTGGCCGAGCCCGGTTTCACCCGCGAGAAAGTCCTGGCTACCGTGGTGATGCTGCTGGACGCCACCCTGATCCGCGTCGGCAATACCCAATACGCCCGCGACAACAAATCCTATGGCTTGACCACCCTGCGCAACCGTCATGTGGACGTCAAAGGCAGCGAAATCCAGTTCCAGTTTCGCGGCAAGAGCGGCGTCGAGCACCAGCTCAGCGTGAAGGACCGCCGCCTGGCAAATGTGGTGAAACGCTGCATGGAATTGCCGGGACAGAACCTGTTCCAGTACTTGGACGAGAACGGCGAGCGCCACACGGTCAGCTCGCATGATGTGAATGCCTATCTGCACAGCCTCACCGGCGAAGACTTCACCGCCAAGGACTACCGCACCTGGGCCGGCACCGCCATGGCGTTGGCGGTGCTGCGCGAGTTGGAGTGGCAGCCCGAATCCGATGCTAAGCGCCATGTGGTGGCGATGGTCAAGGATGTCGCCAAACAGCTGGGTAATACTCCGGCGGTGTGCCGCAAGTGTTACATCCACCCGGCGGTGCTGGAGCATTTCAGCCTTGGCGAGTTGTCGAAATTGCCCAAGCCGCGAGTGCGCAAAGGCTTGAAAGCCGAGGAAGTTGCACTGGCGATGTTCCTGGAAAGACTGGCCGCCGACTTGCCGCAAAAGGCCAAGGCAGGTTAGGCTCTGCCGCCCTCCTGTTCTCTAGGACGACCGCCGACGTGAACCACTAAGCCTTCCAAAATGTATCCGCAACCAGCGCCATGCGCGCTAGTTGGCCTGTCCGACATTTTTTTGGAGGTGCTGATGACTCACGTCAAACGGCTGCCCGCAATGATTTCCCTGCAACACGTTACCTTCCAGTTCGCCAATGGCGAAACCTTGCTGGCTGACGTGAACCTGTCCATCGATCACACCTCCACCGGTATTGTGGGACGCAATGGCCGTGGCAAAAGCGTGCTCGCGCAATTGATCGCCGGGGTGCTTGTGCCGTCATCCGGCTCGATCACCCGCTCGGCCAGCGCGGTCTATGTGCCGCAACGGGTGGTGGTCAATCCGGGAATGAGCGTTGCCGATCTTAGCGGCACTGCCAACGTGCTGGCAGCGCTGGAACGCATGGCTGCGGGCGCGGCGCACATCGACGATTTTGACCTGATCGACAATCGCTGGGATCTACCCGAACGTCTGCGCGCGGCCCTGGATGAAGCCGGTCTGGGGTCACTGGCGGCGGATTCATCGGCCGAACAGCTCAGTGGCGGCCAACTGGCGCGGGTAGTGCTGATCGGCGCCCTGTTGGCGTCGCCACAGGTGCTGGTACTCGACGAGCCCACCAACCACCTCGACAGCGATGGCCGCGCCTGGCTGATGCGAGCGCTGGGCCAGTGGCGCGGCGGCTTGGTGGTGGTCAGTCACGATCGGCCCTTGCTCGATAGCCTGGCGCGCATCGTCGAAGTGTCGCCCCTCGGTCTTCTCGTCTATGGCGGTAATTACGAGACTTATCGCCGGCAACGCGACGCCGAGCAACAGGCCGCCGTCGCGGCATTGGAACAGGCGCGCCTGGAGCGCAGTCGCGAACGCCGTCGCCTACAAAAGGACCACGATACACTGCAACGCAATGCCGCCCGTGCGCACCAGCACGCACAAACCGCGAATGTGGACCGGTTTACCCAGGCGCGCTGGAAGCGCACCGCCAGCGAAGTGGTCAGCAGCGTGCGCAGTGAGCAATACGCGCGTAAACAACAACTGGATACTCAGGTCCGCCAAGCCCATGAGCGCGTGGAGGAACAGTCGCCGACATTGATCGCCTTGCCGGCGTCGACGGTGCCTAAGGGGCGTCTGGTGCTGAGGTTGGTGGATGCACGCCTACCATGGTTGCATACACCCGCACTGACGCTCAGTTTGATGGGCCCCGTGCGAGTAATCGTGCAGGGCCCTAACGGTTGCGGTAAATCCACCTTGCTCAAAGTGCTGGCGGGCGATTCCCACCCAGTCAGCGGTGAGTGTTGGGTGCCGGTACCCACCGCCTACATCGATCAGCAACTGGCCTTTCTGGAGGACCAACGTTCGGTTATCGAGCACCTCAATCTGCTCGAAACGCCGCTGGCCGAAGGCGAGCTGCGTACTCGCCTGGCTTTGCTGCAACTGAACGCCGTGCGTGTGACTCAGCCGGTCGCGCAGCTCAGCGGTGGCGAGCGTTTAAAGGCCGCGATGGCGATTGCCCTGTGGCGTGAGATCCCGGCGCAATTATTGCTGCTGGACGAACCGACCAACCACTTGGACCTGGAGTCGGTGCTTGCCTTCGAACAGGCGTTGCAAGGGTTTGCCGGCGCATTGGTGGTGGTATCCCATGACGAGGCGTTTATCCAGGCCATCGGCCCGACCCATCGGTTGCAGTGGACATCCACAGGATGGTGCCTGGAAGCTGTCTGAGATCATTGCGCGTAAGGTCAAAGCGTCCTACCGTAGTGGCCGGATAATCTCACCGAGGAACCCGCGTCCATGCTGCCTGCGCCCCGCAAACCGTACGCCAACGCTGCACTGGCTCATCGACGCTTATGGCGAGGCCGCATCGGCATGATGCTGGTAGGCAGCTTATCGGTGCTGGCGGGTATGACGGATGCCATTGGCTTTATGGCCAGCGGCGACTTCGTTTCGTTCATGAGCGGTAACACCACGCGCCTGGCGGTGGCTATCGGCGCCGGCGACCACAGCCTGACCGTACGGCTACTGTTGCTGGTCGCCACCTTTGTTCTGGGGAACGCGCTGGGGATTGTGGTCAGCCGATTCAGCCGGCGCCACGCCCTGCCGCTGCTGCTGTATATCGCTGCGTTGCTGTGCTGCGGCGCCTTCTGGCCATTCGAAGACATGTTGCCTGCGCTACTGGCTGCCATCGTGGCCATGGGCATGCTTAACGCGGCGGTCGAGGAAGTGAACGGTCTGCCGGTGGGCCTGACCTATGTGACCGGCGCACTTTCGCGTTTCGGTCGCGGGCTGGGCCGTTGGCTGCTGGGCGAACGTCGCAGCGGTTGGCGGGTGCAACTGATTCCATGGGGCGGCATGTTTGTCGGCGCCGTGATCGGTGCAGTGTTGCAGCAGCACATGGGCCTGCGCGCGCTTTGGGTCAGCGCTGCATTGGCGGCGGTGTTGGGGTTGGTGTCGTTGAAGATTCCGCGGCGTTGGCACTTGGGCTACATGCCACGCTGATCAAGGAGGGATGCTCGCCCGGCGCGACGGCCTCGACGTCCGTGTACCGGTAAAGAGCCATCACCCCGGGCGAGCGAGGTGAATCATAAGCCAATGCCCAAAGCCTGTCCCGCCGGGCGTTTCCGAATATGACTAAGGCAAGGGACTACAGACAGGTCGCCAGTGCGGCCAAGCGACGCTTGGCGGGCATCGTATCTTCGGCGGCGTAGTACTTGACGCTGGAACCTGCGCCGACGCTCTGAATGTCGACGAAGTAATCGCCGCCAGTGGTGTACACGGTGAAACCACCTGCCTCGCTCGGTTCCTTGAAGCCACCGGCGTCCACGCCGAACACACTTTCATCCTGCCAGCCGAACTGAATGCACTCGGCAACCACCAGTGTGGCCTTGTCCGATGCCAGGGTTTTGTAGGGTGCGCCGGTGCGTGCCTCGTTCATCTTCGAACCCGCGCAACCGCTCAGTACCGCCAGTGCCAATGCGCCCAATACCACGTTCCGCATGCCATCGCTTCCTTGGAAAAAACGCGACTCTACCATTTACGGGCACCCGCCAAAGACTATTACGTTGCTCTGGTGGTGCCTGATCGAGGCTGGAGTGGCATCGGCACAAACATGGCACTATGATGCCGCGGTCGGCTTCACTGATGAGGCCGACCGGTTATTTTCTACAAGGAAGCGTCATGAAAGATTTCGTTATCAGCGTTAACAACACGGTTTTGTACATCGCCCTGGCCTTCGTCTGGTTGATCGGTCTGGTGTCGATGTTCAGCGCCAGCTTCCTGTCGGGCCTGGCGGTGCTGGTAGGGGGAACGTTGACGTGGTGCATCATTTCCGGCTTCTGGTTCGTCCAGTCGGCCACCTACGAAGAGCTGCGCAAGCTCAACGCAAAAAACTGATGCCCTGAAGCGGCCCCGATTGGGGCCGCTTTGCTTTGGCAGGATAAATTTATTCTCACTGTGATACGCGCCGTAGCCACCTACACTGGCCTGGCTCATTTTTATGAAGTCTTCCTTCTGCCCGCTCTCCCGCGGGCTTTTTTTCGCCTGGGTTTTACAGCCACCAGCGCAGCAAATAGAACACCGCCATACTCAGCAACACGGTGAGCAACACATTGCGCGTCCAGACCATTAACCCCACCGCGCAGAGGCCGGCGAGCAAATACGGATTGGTCGGGCTCAGGTTGAGGTGATGGTCGGCCAGGAAAATAATCGGCCCGCAGATCGCCGTCAGCATGCCCGGCACCGCAAACCCTAGAAACTCTCGCGCACCGCGATTAAGGCGCACCGGCAGACGCGGTTCGATAAACAGATAGCGGTTGAAGAACACCACCAGGCCCATGGCCACAATCATCAGGTAAATCATCGCTGCCCTACCCCCAGTCGCTTACAGGCAAAGCCGGCGCCCATGCCCAGCAAACCCGACACCACCACGGCCGACTCCCACTGCAAAAAGCTCAGCCAGACCGAAAACAGCAACGCCACCGCCACGCACACCACCGTTGGTACATCGCGCACCACCGGGGTTATCAACGCGATGAAGGTCGCGGCAATCGAAAATTCGAGCCCTAGCTGGTCCAGGCCCGGAATGCTCTTGCCCAGCACAATGCCGGCCAGGGTGAACAGGTTCCAGATGATATAGAAGGTCAGCCCCACGCCCAGGGCGTACCAGCGATTGAAGGTCTGGCGGTCGTAATGGCTGACCAACGCGAAAAACTCATCGGTCAGCAAGAACCCCAGGCTGATACGCCAGCGGGTACTTAACGGAGAAAGCACTGGCCGCAGGTGCATGCCGTAGAGCAAATGCTGAGAGGTCAGCAGCAAGGTGGTCAGCACGATCGATATCAGGCTGGCGCCACTTTTGACCATACCGATGGCCACCAACTGCGCAGCGCCGGCGAACACGATGGTCGACAGCCCCTGGGCTTGCAACGGGGTGAATTGCGCATCAATGGCCATGGAGCCGGCGAGCAGCCCCCAGGGCGCGCAGGCCAGGGATAACGGAATAACGGCGATCGCACCGCGCGCGAACGCATAACGGGGTAAGGCAGCAGGCATAAAAACGGCTCATCGACGGACAGTCGCTAAGCATGCCAGCGCGCCGAGGCGCCTGTCTTGAACGATATTGCTCAGGCGAGCTTCACGGACACCTGTTCCACCGAATCCCGCGCTTCGCGCAACTCGTAGGCATCTTGGTTGAGCCGGTGAATGGTGTTGAGCAAGCGTTGACGCAACACCTCGTCGCCGAGTTTTTCCACGGCGCGCATCAGATCGAACGCCGCGGTTTCGTTATTTTCCGCGACGGAATCCAGGGTTTTGCGCAGGTTGCGAGTGGCTCGGGTCACGCGGGGTCTTCCTTCATCTGCAATGGGGAGGCACTCTAAGACATGAGTGTTTCATTTTAATTTCAAACACTTGTGGTTGATCTTCATGAACTTGATCCACATCAATCGAAACAAGATTTGACCGAAACATATGGAAATACGTATATTCGAATAAACGTATATGCGGATGGAACCATGTCAGACCTCCTGTCTCCTCCCGAACTGTTCAAATGCCTGGCCGACGCTACCCGTGCCCGCCTGACGTTGTTGATCCTGCGCGAAGGCGAACTTTGCGTGTGCGAACTGATCCATGCTCTGGGCGACAGTCAACCGAAAATTTCCCGGCACCTTGCGCAATTGCGCAGCGGCGGGTTGCTGGTGGACCGTCGCCAAGGCCAGTGGATCTACTACCGTCTCAATCCGGCACTGCCCGACTGGGTGCATCAGGTGCTGACCACTACGTTGCAAGCCAACCAGCCATGGTTGCACGACGACGCGCAGCGTCTGAGTGCAATGGGCGACAGACCACAACGGGCCAGCAACTGCTGCTGAGCCATCGGAGCGTTAATTCATGCTTGTCGCAATCGCCATTTTTCTGTTCACCATCGTGCTGGTTATCTGGCAACCCAAAGGCCTCGGCGTGGGCTGGAGCGCCAGCCTCGGTGCGATCCTGGCCTTGGCGTGCGGTGTTATCAGCCTGGCGGATATCCCGGTGGTGTGGCACATCATCTGGAACGCCACCGGTACCTTTGTTGCGTTGATCATCATCAGCCTGCTGCTCGATGAGGCTGGCTTCTTCGCCTGGGCCGCCTTGCATGTGGCGCGTTGGGGCCGTGGCCGCGGCCGACGTCTGTTTGCGTATATGGTGCTGCTCGGCGCGCTGGTTTCGGCGCTGTTCGCCAACGACGGCGCGGCGCTGATCCTTACGCCCATCGTGATGTCGATGCTGTTGGCACTGCGCTTTTCGCCGGCGGCGACCCTGGCGTTCGTGATGGGCGCGGGCTTTATTGCCGACACCGCGAGCCTGCCGTTGGTGGTATCGAACCTGGTGAATATCGTTTCGGCCGACTACTTCAAGATCGGTTTCAACCAATATGCGGCGGTGATGGTGCCGGTCAACCTGGTCAGCGTCGCGGCCACGCTGGCGGTGCTGCTGTGGTTTTTCCGCCGGGATATTCCCCAGAGCTACGACCCGGCCGACCTGGATGAGCCTGTCAACGCGATCCACGACCGCGCCACGTTCCGCGCCGGCTGGTGGGTGCTGGGCATTCTGCTGGTCGGCTGTTTTGCCCTGGAACCTTTGGGCATTCCCATCAGCGCGATTTCCGCTGTGTGCGCCGTGCTCCTGCTGGTAATCGCCGCCAAGGGCCACAAAATCTCCACACGCAAAGTGCTCAAAGAAGCACCGTGGCAGATCGTGATTTTTTCCCTTGGCATGTACCTGGTGGTCTATGGCCTGCGCAATGCCGGTCTCACTACTTACCTGGCCACCTGGCTCGATACCTTCGCCACCTATGGCGTGTGGGGTGCGGCCATGGGCACGGGGGTGCTGACGGCACTGCTGTCATCGGCGATGAATAACCTGCCGACGGTGCTGATCGGCGCGCTGTCCATCGAGTCCAGCCATGCGGTGGGCGTGGTCAAGGATGCGATGGTCTACGCCAACGTGATCGGCAGCGACCTCGGCCCGAAAATCACCCCTATCGGCAGCCTGGCCACGTTGCTGTGGCTGCATATCCTGTCGCGCAAAGGCATCACCATCACCTGGGGTTACTACTTCAAAGTCGGCATTGTGCTGACCTTGCCGGTGCTGCTGATCACCCTCGCCGCCCTCGCCTTGCGCTTGAGTGTCTGAAGGAGCCGTTTCATGAAAGTCCTGTTTATGTGTACCGCCAACAGCTGTCGCAGCATCCTGTCCGAAGCCGTGTTCAACCACCTGGCGCCGGCAGGTTTCCAAGCGGTCAGTTCCGGCAGCTTTCCCAAAGGCCAGGTGCTGCCCCGCAGCCTGAGCACCCTGCAAGCAGCCGGTATCAGCACCGAGGGTTTGTACAGCAAGGGCAACGACGCCTTCGAAGACAGCCCGCCGGACCTGGTGATCACCGTGTGCGACAAGGCCGCTGGCGAAGCCTGCCCGGTGTACTTCGGTCCGGCAATGAAAACCCATTGGGGGTTGGAGGACCCGTCCGACGTCCACGGTGATGACGCACACCTCAATGCCGCCTTCCAGGCCACCCTGGAAACCATCGAAAGCCGTTGCCGGGCGTTTTTTGCATTGCCGTTCGAGCGTTTGTGCCCGGCAGAACTGAAGGTTGAACTGGAGCGCATTGCGCAACTGTGACAGGAGCAAACAATGAGCACGCTGCCCAATCTCGATGCAGGCCTTTCCACCCCTCTTCACACTGGGCCGCCCCCTGCGCCGCGCATCTTGCTGCTCTACGGCTCGACGCGACCACGCTCGTTCAGCCGCTTGCTGGTGGAGGAAGCGGCGCGCTTGCTGGAGCATTTCGGCGCTGAGACCCGGATATTCAACCCCAGCGGTTTGCCCCTGCCGGACGATGCTCCCAGCGACCACCCCAAGGTCCAGGAATTGCTGACGCTGATGCAGTGGTCCGAGGGCCAGGTATGGTGCTCGCCCGAGCGGCACGGTTCGATGAGTGCGGTATTCAAGGCGCAAATCGATTGGGTTCCCCTGGCGCTGGGCGCCGTGCGCCCCACCCAGGGCAAGACTCTGGCGGTGATGCAAGTGTGCGGCGGTTCGCAGTCGTTCAACACCGTCAACCAACTGCGCGTCCTGGGCCGCTGGATGCGCATGTTCACCATCCCCAATCAATCCTCGGTGCCCAAGGCGTTTCTGGAATTCGATGAACACGACCGCATGAAGCCTTCGGCGTTGTATGACCGCGTTGTGGATGTGATGGAGGAACTGGTGAAGTTCACGGTGCTGCTGCGCGATCGCCCGGACCTCGTCGACCGCTACTCGGAACGCAAGGAAAGTGCCGACGAGTTGTCGCAACGGGTCAATCAACGGTCGATCTGAATGACCGGGCCCGGTTATGCTCAGAAGCTTGCGTTTTCTACCGAGTCGATTGAATGAACGACATGCACCACGCCTGGCTGGGCAGCTACGAAATCAGCAGTACGCACTGCACGGGCTTGAACTTCGCCCGTCACAGCCACGACGAGTGCGTGATCGGCGTGAATCTTATCGGCGAGGAAAACGTGTGGCTCGACCGGCGTGAGTTTGTCGCCGGGCCGGGCAGCATCACCCTGTACAACCCCGGACAAATCCAGGGCGGCGGCGCGGCTGATGGCGCGCCTTGGCAATTTGTCAGCCTGTATGCCACGGCGGATCAGTTGGCCCACGACCTGGGGCTGTCGTACGTGGAATTCGATCGCGCCGTGTGCTTTCAGCCAGCCCTTGCTCAGCGCCTGGCGGCTGCGGTGCACGGCGCCTTGAGTACCGATGCGCTGATACGGGAATTGAACGAGGACGCCCTTGTCCTGGTGCTTGCCGAGGTGGTCAGCCTCAGCGGCGTGCGCCTGCCCAGCACCACGGCCACCGGTAACAGCCTGATCAGCCGTGCCCAGGAATTGCTCGCCGAGCAGTTGCATCAATCGCTGCCGCTGGAACAGTTGGGCGATGAGCTGGGGCTGTCCAAATTCCACCTGCTGCGCACCTTCCAGAAAGAAACGGGCCTCAGCCCGCGCCAATGGGCCATGCAACTGCGCACTCGTCGTGCCAAAGGCTTACTGCGCAACGATGTATCGGCCGGCCAGGTCGCCCATGACCTGGGCTTCGCCGATCAGAGCCACCTCAACCGGCATTTCCGCGCCGCCTATGGCATCACGCCGGGGCGCTACCAAAACGTGCTGCAGCGCTGAACAACGCAATCTGATCCAAGACACCTGTGCGACGCGGCGGCACACTGCCGACCATTACTGGATGGGAACGCGGGCATGCTGACGATTTTTCTTTACGCACTGGTATTCGGTTTTGTCTTTTGCCTCTCTCCCGGTGCGGTGCTGGCCGAGACCCTGCGCCGTGGCTTGCTGCACGGGTTCACCCCGGCGTTGCTGGTGCAAGTCGGTTCGCTGGTGGGCGATGCGGTATGGGCCGTGATCGGTCTGACCGGCATTGCGCTGTTGATCCAGCATGATGCCGTGCGTGTGCCCCTAACGGTGATCTGCGCGTTGTACCTGGCCTGGCTCGGCGTGCGCAGCCTGCTGGATGCCTGGCGCTTGCCAGCCATGGACAATGCCCCGGCCGGCTCCGGGCAGAGTGCGCTGGCAGTGGGCGCGGCAATCTCGCTGGCCAACCCGAAAAACATCGTGTACTGGGGCGCGCTGGGCAGCGCCTTGTCCGGCATCGTCGGCGCCACGCCGAGCCATGGGCAGACGCTGATGTTCTTTGCCGGGTTTATGCTCGCCTCGGTGTTGTCGTGTTTCTTGACCGCCGCGCTGGTCAACCTGATGCGCAAGCATGCCTCGGCGCGATGGCACCGCATCAGTTATGCCACGTGCGGGCTGGTTTTGATCTATCTGGCCGTACTCGCTGCGCAGGGTATTTGAAGCGGTTGCGTCCAAGCGTCCGATGATGCGGGCACGCTGCTCACGCACTATGATGGCTCAGTCCTCCACCCCCGGGCATGGCACATGAACCGCATCGAACATTTCACACTCTTGGCCACCTACAACCAGTGGATGAACCGCAAGGTCTACGCCGCCGCCGGCAGGCTGAGCGACGCTGACTTACGCATGGACCGTCACGCGTTCTTCGGTTCGATCTTCGGCACCCTCAACCACCTGATCCTGGGCGACACCGTGTGGCTCAAACGCTTTGCCGAGCACCCTGCCGGCTACTCGGCGTTGGCCCCATTGAGCAGCGTCGCCCTGCCCCCGGACCTCAAACAACTGGCCTTCGCCGACCTGCATGAATTGTCCGCACGGCGCGCCTGGCTGGACCAGATGATTATCGATTGGGCTCACAGCCTGACCGAGAGCGACCTCGATCAGCGCCTGCACTACCACAACATGCGCGGCGATGGCGCCAACAAACCATTCGCCAGTCTTATCGTGCATTTTTTCAATCACCAGACCCACCACCGAGGCCAGGTAACCACCCTGCTGACCCAGGCGGGCCAGGATGTGGGCGACACCGACCTGCTGGCGCTGATCGACTGAGATCAGTGCGAGGTCAGCTCGGCATAGGCCTGCATCAAGCGTGGAAAGTCCTCGGGCGCGGGCAATTGCGCGAAGCTTTCGACCGCCGGCGTGAGCGCCCAGGGCAGCTTTTCACAGGTCCAGGTCTCCATGAACGGTGCAAAATCGGCCGCGCTGTCCAACATCGTTGCCCGCACGTTAACGAAGCCGTCGATGCCACGGGGGCGCGTAAATAACCAACTCATACAGTGGGGGCAGCAGTAATGGCGGTCCGCGCCGTGCAGGCCACCGATCACCGGGGAACCTTGGGTGACGGTAAACGCATCCGCGATGAATAGCGCACTCAAAGAGAACGCACTGGCGCTCATCTTCTGGCAGCCGGTGCAATGACAGGCCATGGTCATCACCGGTGCATGGGCCACGCGCAAACGCACGCGATTACAGCGGCAACCGCCTTCTCGTGGCAGGTATTCGATACGCATCACACTCTCCTGTTTATGATGGGACGCGCCAGCGTAGCGATATTCGCGCCACTCTGCAGCCTCGGGTGCGGCGCCCAACCTGGCTGAGTACCGTATACGCAAATAATCCCGCGTCTCCATCATTCCTCCATAAAACCTCCCATGAAAGCGCACGCATGTGATGCACAGTAGGCTTCGTCGCCCCCTGGTAATTGGCCATACTGCGACCATCGAACCGCACCACCGAGCCGACCATGACTGAATCGCACCTGACTTCGACACCAGCGGACTTCGCCGCTCAATCCCAGGCTCTGGTATTGATTGCCGAAGACGAGCCGCAAATCGCCGACATCCTCGCCGCGTACCTCAAGCGCAGTGGCTTTCAGACCGTCCATGCCCTGGATGGGCGGCGCGCGCTGGAACTGCATCAAACCCTCAAGCCCGACCTGGTGCTGCTGGACGTGTTGATGCCACAACTGGATGGCTGGATGGTACTGGCCGAGATCCGCCACCGCGGCAACACCCCAGTGATCATGCTGACCGCCCAGGACCAGGACATGGACAAGTTGATGGGGCTGCGCATCGGCGCCGACGACTACATCGTCAAACCCTTCAACCCCGCCGAGGTGGTGGCCAGGACCCAGGCGGTCCTGCGCCGCTCCCGCGACCAGGGCTATGGCAGCGGCCAGCGCATGTTGCGGGTGGAGGGTTTTGAAATCGACGTCGACAGCCATGAAGTCAGCGTGCGAATCGGCACACAACAGCACGCATTAAGCCTGACCGCGACGGAATTCCGCTTGTTGGCGCAGTTGGCCAAAGCCCCCAGGCGCGTATTCAGTCGCGCCGAGTTGCTCGCGCTGTGCTCGCCAGAGAGCGACAGCCTGGAGCGTACGGTGGACAGCCATATCAGCAAATTGCGCCGCAAGATCGAAGACCTGGGCCTGCAAGGTGTGCCGGCGAGCATCCGCGGGGTGGGTTACCGGTTTGGGAGCCACCCATGAGGACCGCCAATAGCTTGAGCCGGCAGATTATTCTGTCGATGTCTGCCGTGGTGCTCTGCGTGATCGCCCTCGCGGTCGTCGGCTCCTATGTGTTTTACGCGCTGCTCTGGATGTTCTGGCCACCCACGGATATCGATGTGGACGAGTGGCTGCCAACCGGTGTCGAGTGGCTCTGGATGGGTTTGGTCACCGCCATCAGCTTGGCCGTGGGTGCGGTGGTGGCAATCAAATTGTCCCGGCGCATTCTGATGCCGTTGAACTCGGTGGCGGCCAGCCTTCGCCGCCTTGCCGACGGCGACCTGGATGCCCGGGCGACGGCGTCCGATCGCGCATTGGCCGAGGCCAGCGTGCTAGTGGATGACTTCAACAGCATGGCCGCACGTTTGAAGCGCATGGCCCAAGAGCAGTCATTCTGGAACGCCGCGATTGCCCATGAACTGCGCACCCCGCTGACTATCCTGCGCGGTCGCCTGCAAGGGTTGGCCGAAGGGGTCTTTCCTCCGGATCAAGCACAGTTCTACAGCCTGCTGGGCCAGGTCGAGGGCCTGACCCGACTGATCGAAGACCTGCGGGTCGTGGGCCTGGCAGACAATGGTTACCTGGATGTGCATATCCAACGGGCCGACTTGGCCGACGAGATTGAGGCTGACGCGCGTCTGTTCGAACCGGGCCTGCAAGCCTGCGGATTTACCCTGCATATGGACCTGCTCAGGCAACCGGTGCATTGCGACCCCGCACGCATTCGTCAGGCCCTGCTAGCCATGCTCGACAACCTCAAGCGGCACGCCACTCCAGGCACCGTCACGGTGAGCCTGGGCAGCCTGGACGGCGTCAATACCTTGAGCGTCGCGGATGCAGGGCCGGGCATCGACGAAGCGTTCGCCGCGCATATCTTTGAGCCATTCCAGCGTGGGGAAAGCTCTCGCTCCCGCGCCCAGGGCGGCAGCGGCCTGGGGCTGGCGGTGGTGCGCGCCATTGCCATGGCCCACGAGGGCCGCGTGACCTGCCGCAATCTGGAGAGTGGCGGCAGCCTGTTCGAACTGACGTGGCCAGAACGACCGGTCGCTATCTGAAACCCAACCGCCCCAGGTGCAGGCATGTGTTTTTTTGTCCTCGGATTCAAGGGCGTTGAACGCTATCGCCATTTCGCCTTGCTGGACACACAAGGACGCTGTATCGCTTTTAAAAGCTGCGAAGGAACGCCCCAGAACGGCAAATGGGTGCAAGTCAAACATATCAATCTGGCCTGGCTGAACCGTGTGTTACCTGCGCGGGCGCTGAGCGGGCCACCTACACCACCGTTGTAATTCACCCACGGATTGCATCCATGTCTAACTCTATTCGCGACCGGACCATGCTTGACCTGACGCAACTGGAAGACTCCATAAAGCGCTGCAGCGCTAAGCTCAGGAAACTACAGCGCTTCTGGATTCCCCTGCAAAAACACGCGCCGCGTCTGGTGCTGTCGCTGTGGATCATCGGGGTTGTGGCCTCGTTGTTCACCCAGTGCTACTACCACTGGTTGCTGCTGGCGCCGGCCATTTGCATCTTGATCATCCTGGAGATGGTGATCGAAGAAGTGCAAACCGACCTGTTATTGATGACCGCAGAGACGCGCTACCTGCTCGACATCACGCGCGGCCTGTATGCCGGTACATCCATGCCTCAACACCGTACGTTACGCACACCAGGTGCCCCATGCCGTCCGTCACACCGCCATTACTGAACGAACCCAGCCGCCAGATCGGCCAACAATCGGCCAGCCAGACGCTCAAAGCCATCGCCAAAGCCTACCCCGGCAAGTTGTTCTGCACCCTGTCGCTGGTGGCGCTGGAAAATGCGTTATTGCTGGCCTACCCGCTGTTCGCGGGGTTTGCCGTGGACGCCATTATTCGTGGCGATGGCAAGAGCGCACTACTTTATGCCGCCGTGGTCCTGGGTTTCTGGGTAGTCGGCGCGGCGAGACGCGCATTGGATACGCGAACATTTACCCGCATCTATGCTGACCTTGCGGTGCCGGTGATCCTCAATCAGCGCCTGCAACGCCACAGCACCTCCAAGTCAGCCGCGAGGGTGGTACTGGCACGGGAATTTGTGGACTTCTTTGAGAAGCACGTGCCCACGATTGCCACCGCATTGGTCTCCATCGTTGGCGCCGCCGCCATGCTGCTGGCGATCGAACCCTGGGTTGGGCTGGCATGCCTTGGGGCACTGGGGCTGTGTCTGATGGTGGTGCCAGGCTTTGCGCGGCGCAATCAACGACTGCATGAGCGTCTGAACAACCGCCTAGAAAAGGAAATCAGCCTAGTGGAGCAAGTCGGCGCTCATACGCTACGCCGTCATTACCGGGTGCTGTCGCGATTGCGCATTCGCTTGTCGGACCGTGAGGCCATCGCCTTTCTCACCATCGGGCTGTTGGCGGCCTTGCTGTTCGTGGTCGCGATTACCCAGCTGGCGCTCTCGCCTGCGGTGAAGGCCGGGCATGTGTATGCGGTGATGACTTATCTGTGGACCTTCGTGAGTTGTCTGGACGAAGCGCCCAGCGTAGTAGACCAACTGGCGCGCCTCAAGGATATCGGCGAGCGCGTGGACCCCGGTTTGGGTGAAACATCGCCTTGACTGCTCTCACGTCGACGCCATGGCGATTGGGTTTTTCAGACTACCCTCTTCCCTACCAGTCGTCCGCTGCTGCCCGTGGGTATTCAATTTTGCGGCGTCTGGCCGATAGCTTGTAAGAACTGCTCGCTTTCCTCCTTATGAGTACGCCCCATGCGCCTGAGAAACCTGAACCTTGCCCCCCGTGCCGCGTTGTTTTTTTCCGCGATCATCGCCTTAGTGCTGGTGCTCGGCGTAATTGCCATTTTGCAAATGGGCAAGTTGCGTGACTCGGAAAAGGATGTGGAACTCAATTGGATGGCGAGCATCCGCCAAACCGCTCTGATGAACGCCACGGTATTGCGCCTGCGCCTGGAAACCCAGCGGGCCGTCGCCGACCCTGAAACGATTCAGAAGACGCTGGCGGATTTTCCGGGCTATCGCAAAGCATTCAGCGATGCGGTATCCAACTATGAACCACTTATTGCAAGCGATCAGGAACGTGCCCTGTTCACCGCCGTGAAAACCTCGGCTGACGGTTATTCCAAGCAGCTGGACGCGCTGGAGCCGCTGCTCAAGCAGGGCGACACCGCTGGCGTCGTCAAATTGGTCGCCAGCGGCATCCGCCCGCTGACCAATGCCATGGAAGGCCAGATCAAGGCCCTGACCGACTTCAACAACGAAGGTGCAGCGAAAGCCGGCCAAACCGCCACGGACACCTTCAACGCCGGCACCTGGCTGGTAATTGGCTTGATCGTACTGGTGATCGCGATGACCGCCGGCCTGGCGTTCCTGTTGACCCGCAGCATCACCTCGCCCATTGGCGATGCCCTGTCGGTGGCCGAACGTATTGCTAACAGCGACCTGTCCAAAGAAGTCAGTGTGCATGGCACGGATGAAGCCGGTCGACTGTTGAAAGCGCTGGCGCAGATGCAGACCAACCTGCGCAACACCATCCTGCAGATTTCCGACTCGTCCGCACAGCTGGCCGCGGCCTCCGAAGAAATGACCGCCGTCACCGAACAGTCCAGCCGTGGCCTGGTATCGCAAAACGATGAAGTGAATCAGGCGGCCACCGCCGTTACCGAAATGAGCGCGGCCGTGGATGAAGTGGCGCGCAATGCCGAGTCCGCCGCCCAGGAATCCAAACGCAGCCAGGGCTTCACCGAAGTGGGCCTGGAGCGCGTCACGCAGACGCTGCGCTCCATCGAAAAACTGTCGGGTAATGTGGAAAACACCAGCGAGCAGATCCAGGGCCTGTCCAACCGCGCCCAGGGCATCAGTAAAGTGGTGGAAGTAATCCGCGCCATTGCCGAACAGACCAACCTGCTGGCCCTCAACGCCGCCATCGAAGCCGCGCGTGCCGGTGAGCAGGGCCGTGGCTTCGCGGTGGTTGCCGATGAAGTCCGCGCGCTGGCGCACCGCACCCAGGTGTCGACCCAGGAGATCGAGCAGATGATCGCCGCGATCCAGAACGAATCCGACGACGCGGTCAAGGCCATGGGCACCAGCAAGGAACTGGCCACCGAATCTCTCGGCGTGGCCCAGGAAGCCAGCAGTTCGCTGGATCAGATTGCAGCGGCGATTATCCAGATCAACGAACGCAATATGCTGATCGCCACCGCTTCGGAAGAACAATCCCACGTCGCGCGCGAAGTGGACCGCAACTTGGTGAGCATCCGCGAACTGGCCACCCAAAGCGCCGCCGGTGCCAGCCAGACGGCCAGCGCCTGTGGCGAGATGTCGAAGCTGGCGGCGAACCTGAACCAGTTGGTCAATCGCTTCGTGGTCTGATGCCCTCCGGAAGACCCCATCGGCCCGGCGCCTGCGGGCCCATTGGGCGTATTTTGTGGTGAGCGGGAATGTGGGAGGGGGCTTGCCCCCGATAGCGCTGGGTCAATCAGCCCCTCTGCCACTGACACACCGCCATCGGGCGTAAGCCCCCTCCAACTTTTGATAGCCATTGCCTGGGCTGGATCAACTGAGCCTTAGCTGACTGGCATTAGGGCTTGCCCCGCGCTGAGACGCGAAGCGGCCCTCTCCCCTACATCGGCGTGCTGCTGACCACCCGCAGCGCCAGGCCCTCGTAAGCATCCAGGGTGATGGTAAAGGCGCCGTCTTCGGTCAGGTCACCCTCGACCCGCTCATTGATAATGTCCACCACCGGGCCCGGCGCAATGTTGGGCAAGTGCAAGGTTTCAGTGATGGGCGTGGCGCCGAAGTTCAGCGCGGTGATTTGCGTGCCCTTACCGGCCGGCAGTTCGTGGACCATGATCAGCAACCCTGGATGCTCCACATCCGGGACCAGAGTCTGGCGGCTGGCGGCAATGTCATAAGCGCGGCGCACGGCGAGAATCTTCTGCAGTTGCGAGGCGAATGACTGCGGGTCTTGCAATTGCTGGTTCAGGCTGCCGTATAGACTCTTTGAGCGCGGCATCAGGCCGGCGGACAGTTGCGCTTCCGGGTTCAAGTCCACCAGGTCGTAGGCGCCGCGATGAATCCAGCGCGTGTCGCCGTCCTGCATCAGGTGCGCCACCTCATCCGCCGCCAGCGGCAGCGCCCCCACCAAATCCCAACCGGACAATGCAAACACCCCAGGCTGCATGGCGTTGTACATGACCAGCAACAGGTGGATCTGCTGGATCTGCTGAATATCGGCCGCCGTGATGGCGTCCAGGTCACGAATACCCAGCGCCGCCGTGATGATACTGACGGTGGTGCAGGACACGCCGTTGGTCACGAATTTGAGGTTGTACGGCGCATGTTCGCCGGTCAGGCGCTCGTACATCTGCTCGCGGATGTGCTCGCGCAGGATGTTGCCGGGGAAGGTCTGGCCCTGATAGAGGAAGCTGTCATGGGCATGCAGGGTCCAGAAGTGCACCAGCTCCAGGGTCAGTTCATCGTGGTTTTGCAGGGCGTGGATCAGCGAGCCGGGGTCGATGCCCTGGCGGTGCATCTCGCGCAGCATCAAGCGCAGGAATTCGGCATCCCCCATCAACAGGGCGTGCTGGTACGCCGGCCGGGTGATGAAGTCATAGGACAGGTCGGCGCCGCCGTGGGACATGGAGGCGATGTCATCCACGGTGAGGTTCAATTCCTGGAAGCTGAAACCGCCGGCCTTGCGAATCGCGCCACCGATCAGTTGGTTACCGGTGATCGACAGCGGGTGGCTTTCGGACCATGCGCCGCCCTCAAGCTTGCGCTCCACACCGAGAAAACCGTTGGCGTCCAGGCGCAGAATCTTCGCGCCCATCACGTCGATGGCATGCAGCGCATCACCGATGATCATTTGCTGCGCGGCAAACGAAGGGTCGAGCCAGTTGAGCGATGGCTGGCCTTCCTTGAAGTAATGCAGGTACACCCAGCGGCGCGGCTTGCCGTCGACGCCGACCACCACCGGGGTGGCGCTCCAATCGGTTTCCTTGACGCCAGGCTCGAAGAAGATCACTCGCTGTAACTGGCCGACGATGTAGTGCTTGTCGCGCAGCGCGTCCACCTGCAATGGGCTGAGGTTCTGCGCGTCGCGCCCCTCGGCCACGTCGGGCAGCAATGGCCAGTCGTCCTCGCGGATTTCCACCATGTGGTAGAGGCCGGGGTAATCCTCATAAGCCATCTCGGCCAGGCGGAAGTCCGCGCCTTTGCCGGTGTGGGACGGGATCACGTCATCGATAATCACCGCGTTGTGGGCAGCGGCCATGCGTGTCAGCGCTTGCAATTGCGCCTCGGTGCCCAGCTGTGGGTCGATCTCGAAACTGATGCGGTCGAAATTGCCGTCGATGGTCGGGGTGTGTCGCGTGCCGTTAAGGCCACCGGACTTTTTCAGCGGGCCGTTATGAATGCCCTGGATGCCGATTTTCGACAAGGCGTGCCACAGGCTTTCATCCCCCAACGCCTCCAGGACCGTGCCGCCGTCGCGGGTCACGATGGACGCCGGGTACGCGGTAAACCACACCGAAGACAGCGCCGACGCATCCCGCGGCCGCGTCTGTGCGTACGGCTGTTGCCACATCCGACCCTGCCCCGAATAGAGCTTGGCGCGCTGACGCGCCGCGTGCAGCATCGATTGTTCCACCAGCCAGTTCACATGGGTGTTGTCCGCCGCCGTCATAAGCTTGATACCTGTCTTCGTAAAAAGTGACTCGTAAGCATATGAGGGGCGCGGGCGCCATTCGTTGCATCGCAATCACGCCAACGCGGGCCCTCCCCCCGTCGCCTGCCGGTACTGGCGCGGCGTAAACCCCGTGGACGCCTTGAACTGCCGGGTAAACGCGCTGTGGTCGGTATAGCCGCACTGCAAGGCGACCTCGGTGATCGGCAGTTCGCTGTGCAGCAAGCGGTGGGCGTGTTCCAGGCGTACTTTCTGGATCATCTGGCGCGGCGTCAGGTTGAAGACGCGCTTGCAGTAACGCTCCAACTGCGCCACGGAAATGCCGGCGATGTGCGTCAGCTCACCGAGGGTGACGCGGCGGTTGAAGTGGCGGCGAATATGCTCATCGACGGCGGCCAGGCGCTGATAGGCCGGGTGGGTTTCGCTGGCCGATTGCAGGTCCACCGAGATGCCGGCCAGGCCGATAATCGCGCCCCCACGGTTGTACAGCGGCCATTTGTGGGTCAAGCACCATCCCGGTTCGCGGCTGCCGTACAGGTGCAGTTCGAGTTGATCTGCCAGCACCAAGCCCTCCTCCAGCACCCGTCGATCCTGCTCGGTATAGCCCGGCCCCAGTTGGGCGGGGAACACCTCGGCGCTGGTCTTGCCCAGCAGCGGTTGCAGCTGTTTGAGGCCACAGCGCTGCACCAACGTGCGGTTGGCCAGGGCGTAGCGAGCTTGCATATCCTTGAGGAAAATCGCGGCGTTGGGGATCACATCCAGCATCGGCAGCAACTGCGCGACGGCGCTTACCAGCTGTTCGAGGCTGTCGGGGCGAGCGGCTGCGTCACCCTGGCAAAGGCCCGCAAATACGCTGTGCAGCATGATCGTCTCCCCGGTTGAGCCTTTTCGCGTAGCAGATTGCATGATGCCCGCCGCACTGTCGAGCCAGGTAAAACTGTGCCGATTTCGTCATCGATGGCCGCGTAAACCATCAATCGCCTGCGCGCCGGTGAGTTCACTGTAGGGCCGTGGATGGCGCTCCAGTAACCCACAAAGCACCGACCCGATTGCGTTGATCTTCTCGGCGCTACTGTCCATCGCCCTCTACATGCTGCTGGGAACCGCGTTCTTTCGGCGGCAACCGCCCTCGGCCACTCATTGATTGGAGCGTCTGATGAAACGATTGCATGTGATCGACTCCCACACCGGCGGCGAACCCACGCGCCTGATCCTCAGCGGCTTCCCGGCTCTGAGCGGCGGCAGCATTGCCGCGCAACTGGATGGCTTGCGCAACGAACACGATCAGTGGCGCCGCGCCTGCCTGTTGGAGCCCCGTGGCAACGACGTACTGGTCGGCGCGCTGTACTGCGAACCGGTCACAGCGGGCGCCACCTGCGGGGTGATCTTCTTCAATAACGCCGGCTACCTGGGCATGTGTGGTCACGGCACCATCGGTTTGGTCGCCTCGCTGCATCATTTGGGGCATATCGCACCGGGAGTGCACATGATTGACACGCCGGTGGGCCCGGTGGCCGCGACGCTGCACGAGGACGGCGCGGTCACCCTGCGCAACGTACCGGCCTACCGTTTTCGCCACCAGGTGGCGGTGGACGTGCCCGGCCACGGCGTGGTCAAGGGCGATATCGCTTGGGGCGGTAACTGGTTTTTCCTGGTCTCCGAGCATGGCAAGACGTTGGAGATGAACAACGTCGACGCCCTCACCGAGTACACCTGGGCGATGCTCAAGGCCCTGGAAAACCAGGGTATCCATGGCGCCGATGGCGCGCTGATCGACCATATCGAACTGTTCGCCAGCGACCCCGACGCCGATAGCCGCAACTTCGTGATGTGCCCCGGCAAAGCCTACGACCGCTCGCCCTGCGGCACTGGCACCAGCGCCAAACTCGCGTGCCTGGCCGCCGATGGAACACTCGCTCCCGGCCAGACATGGACCCAGGCCAGCATCACCGGCAGCCAGTTCACGGGCCATTACGAATGGGACGGCGAGCGGGTCATCCCCTTCATTACCGGCCGCGCCTATATGACCGCCGACAGCGTGCTGCTGATCGACGAGCAAGACCCTTTCGCCTGGGGCATTTAAGCCCACCCCCATTTGACTTGAAGGAGTACGACCATGAGCGACAGCATTTTCGCCGGCTGCATCCCGGCCCTGATGACCCCTTGCACCGCCCAGCGCCAACCGGACTTCGATGCGCTGGTCGCCAAGGGCCGCGAACTGATCGAAGCCGGCATGAGCGCAGTGGTGTACTGCGGTTCCATGGGCGACTGGCCGTTGCTCACCGAAGCCCAGCGCCAGGAAGGCGTGGCGCGGTTGGTAGCGGCTGGGGTGCCGACCATTGTCGGAACGGGAGCGGTCAATAGTCGTGAAGCGGTGTCCCACGCCACCCATGCTGCCAAGGTCGGCGCCCATGGCCTGATGGTGATTCCTCGGGTGCTGTCCCGTGGTGCGTCCGTCACCGCACAAAAGGCGCACTTCGCTGCCATCCTCAATGCCGCGCCGGAGCTGCCGGCGGTGATCTACAACAGCCCCTACTACGGCTTCGCCACCCGCGCCGAGCTGTTCTTCGAACTGCGCCGCGAGCACCCGAATCTCATCGGCTTCAAGGAATTCGGCGGTGGCGCCGACCTGCGCTACGCCGCCGAACACATCACCTCCCAGGACGATAGCGTGACTCTGATGGTGGGTGTGGACACCCAGGTGGTGCACGGTTTCGTCAACTGCAACGCCACCGGCGCCATCACCGGCGTCGGTAATGCCCTGCCGCGGGAAGTGCTGCACTTGGTGACGCTGAGCCAACAGGCGGCCACGGGCGATGCCAAGGCGCGACGCCTGGCCCGCGAACTGGAAAGCGCGCTGGCGGTGTTGTCATCATTCGATGAAGGCTGCGACCTGGTGCTGTACTACAAATATTTGATGGTGCTCAACGGCGATATAGGCTACGACCTGCACTTCAATGCGACCGACGTGCTCAGTGACGCCCAGCGGCGTTATGCCGAGCAGCAGTTCGCGTTGTTCCGCCAGTGGTATGCCAACTGGTCGGCGGAACAGCATTGTGCCTGAGTGCACATGCGCCGCCGTGATCGCCGCGATGGTCAACCGGCGCAACGTGAAAGCCTTGGCCGACGCACAGAGAGAGGCATAGCCGATGAGCCGTAGGGATATCGTGGTGGTCGGCGCCGGCATTATCGGCGTGGCTTGCGCGTTGCAGCTGGCGCGCCAGGGCCGCCAGGTGGTGGTCACCGATTCGCAAGCCCCGGGCATGGGCGCCTCCTATGGCAACGCCGGGCACCTGGCCACCGAGCAGGTATTCCCGATCGCCGACTATTCGATTCTCAAGCGTCTGCCCGCCATGCTGATGGACCCCATGGGCCCGCTACGCCTGGACTGGCGCTACCTGCCCCGCGCCCTGCCCTGGTTTACGCGTCTGCTGCTCAACCTGCGCGCGGCGCCTTACCAGCGCACGGTGGCCGGTCTTCGTGCGCTTAACGAGCAAAGCCTGGGCGCCTGGCAACGCTTGCTGGCCAGCCTGAATCGGCCGCAGCTGATGCGCAAGGACGGCTCGCTCCTGGTGTTCGAACGGGCCGAGTCGCGGGCGGATATCCAGGGGGTGCAGCACCGCATGCAGCAGCAAAACGTGCCGGTGGAGTACTGGTCTGCCGAGGCGATTCGCGCGGCGGCGCCGCAGTTGAGCGAACGCCTACAAGGGGGGCTGTTCTTCCCGGCCACCGGGCACTTTGTCGACCCGTTCCACGTGGTGGGCGAACTGGTCTGCGCCGCTGAAGCTGCAGGCGTACAGTTTCTTCGGCGTCGTGTGGTCAGCGGGCAACCCGATGCGGAGGGCGTCTGCTTGCTCACCGACCACGCGCCGCTACTGGCGCGTCAGGTGCTGATCGCCTGCGGCGCGCATTCGGCGGCGCTGACAGCGGCCCTGACCGGTAAAGCCATCCCGCTGGACACCGAACGCGGCTACCACCTGATGCTGCCCCATGAGCACCAGCGCCTGCCGTTCGCCGTGACCTCCCTGGAGCGCAAATTCATCATGACCCCCATGACCGGCGGCCTACGCCTGGCCGGTACGGTGGAGTTCGCCGGGCTTGAACGCCCCGCCAATATGCAGCGCGCGTGGCAGTTGCAGCGGTTAAGCCATGGGCTGTTCCGCGAAGAACTGGACGCCAGGGACGCCACGCCGTGGATGGGCTTTCGACCGTCGCTACCCGACTCGCTACCGATCATCGATCGGGTGGCTGAAGGCAAGGTACTCCTAGCCTTCGGGCACCAGCACCTGGGCTTGACCCAGGCAGCGATCACGGCAGAGATGGTCGCCGGGTTGGCGGCAGACGGGCCAATGCCAGCAGGGTTGCCGGCACTGGCGCCTTATCGGCTGGAGCGTTTTTAGCGGCGCGTGTCAGGCCGCATGACCTGCGGCATTGCACAATCCGTCGGCCATCCCCTGGATCTCATCCGCCATCCATAACCGTCCCAGCCATTCGGAGGGAATCGCCGCTGCCCCGTAATAGGCACCGGCCAATTGACCGACTATGGCGGCGGTGGTGTCGGCGTCATCGCCCAGGTTGGCCGCCGCCAGTACCGCATCGGCAAAGCTATCGGTGTGATCAAAGCACCACAGCGCTGCTTCCAGAGAGGCCACCGAATAGCCCGAGCCGACAATCTCGGCGCAGGGTTTGTCACGGTACCCGCCTGCCGCAATGGCCTTCACCTTGGGTGCCATCAACGGTATATCGGCCAGTTCCAGAACTTGCGCTTTCGACGCGCCGCCGAGGGCATTACAGATGGCCTGTGCCAGCACCAGGCAGCAGTCAATGGCTTCCTGGGCGGCGTGGGTGGTGCGGGAACTGTCGACGCTGAAGGTGCGGACGTTTTGCAGGTCCGGGTAATAAAACAACACCACGGGCGCCAGGCGCATCATCGAGCCGTTGCCGGCCGAATAGGGATCGGTTGAGCCGGCGAACGGGTTGTCGGTGTTCTGGAACAGCGTCAGCGCCTCGCGCACGGTCATGCCGATATCGAAACAGTCGCCGGTCGAACTCAAATAGCCCCACTGCCACCAGTTGAGGTAGCGCCCCATCTGGTCACGGGCATCGAACCCGCCTTTTTGCAGCAGGCTCTCGGCCAGGCACAGAGCCATGGATGTATCGTCCGTCCACTGCCCCGGCTTGAGATTGAACGGCCCGCCGCCGACCATATCGGTGATCGGCGCAAAACTGCCCCGACGTTTGAATTCCAGGGTGGTCCCCACAGCATCGCCGCAGGCCAGGCCCAGCAAGCTGCCACGGTAGCGGTCCTTCAAGGTGATCGACATCGGCACTCCTCGGAAAAATTCCAGACGGTGCCCATGCTACTTGACCAGGCGCTTCTCTTTCGAGGGGCGGTAGCCGAAGTAGGCGCTGTAGCACTTGCTGAAATGGCTCGGCGATACGAACCCGCAGGCCACCAGCACCTCCACTTGGGACAGCTCGGTGTGCTGTAGCAGTCGGCGCGCTTCAGTCACACGCAGCTCCATGTAATAGCGCTGCGGCGTGGTGCCCAGTTGCTCTTTGAACAGGCGCTCCAACTGCCGCCGCGACCGGCCGGCGTAGACCGCCAACTGGTCGAGTTCCAGCGGTTCTTCGAGGTTGGCATCCATCAGCTTGACCACTTCCCGTAGCGGGGCGCTGACGCTGATGTTCTCAGTCGGCTTGATACGCCGGTAGCGTGACTCCTCAAATGCGAGGATGTCTTCGATGCCTTCCACCAACGCCTTGCCATGCAGGCTCTTGATCCAGTCCAACGCCATATGGAATGCGCCCGAGGGGCTCGATGCAGTCAGGCGGTCGCGGTCGATCACAAAGGGTTCGCTGGTGACCTTGGCGGCCTTGGATACCTCGGCCAGGGCCGGGCGATGTTCCGGGTGAATGGCGCACTGATAGCCCTGCAACAGCCCGGCCCGCCCAAGAAACCAAGACCCGTTCCACAACCCGGCCAAGCCCACGCCCATCTCGGCGGCGCTGCGCAACAGGTGGATGAAGTCTTCGCTGGCCTTGAGCTCAGTGCGAAAGCCACCGCAGATCACCAGCAGGTCCAGTTCGTGCAGCACTGACGCGTCCAAGCATGCGTCAGGGCGAATCACCAGGCCCAGGTCACTGATAACCTCGCCATCGTCACAGCCAAAGGTGCGCGTGGCGAACAGCTCGGGGCGCAGCAGGTTGGCGGTGACCAGGGTGTCGAGGGTCTGGGTGAAAGCCGGCAGGGAGAAATGTTCGAGCAACAGAAACCCGACGCGAGTGACCGACGCCAGTTGTTGAGAGGTTTCGTTAAGGTAGCGCAGGTTCTTGCCCTTCATGCCACCGCTGAATTGACGTCTTTCCATCGAGGGTTGGCCCACTCTTATTGTGTTGATGCCGTGGGCGCCATCTTAGGGGCAAAAGCGTCGTCTGTCTCAAGCACTGATCTGGAAAAACCCGACGCCCTCCAAAGCCCGGTGCAGCAGCGCGACTGATGCATCTGATACGGTTTTTTCTTTGTTATCTGCGTCTGTACCGAAAACCTGCCCGGGCGGACAATGGCCAGCGTTCCCACTCCCCTTCCCTTCGGAGGTCCTATGACCAAGATGGCACTCTTCCTGTTCGGTTTTCTGGTACTGACCATCGGCATTGGCCTGTTGGCGACCATCTCGCCGGTCTGAACGCCTACCCTGCCAAGAACATCGGGTACAGCGACAACACCAACAAACTGGCCATCACCCCGTTGAACAGACGCACCCAACGCGGTTCACGCAGCAAGTTGCGCAGCCCCGTGCCGCAGCCCAACCAGACACACACGCTGGGCAGATTGACCACGGCGAACACCAATGCAATCACCAGCACGTTGGTCACATAGCCTTCAGCGGGGGTATAGGTGGTGATCGCGCCCAACGCCATGATCCAGGCCTTGGGGTTCACCCACTGGAACGCGGCGGCAGCGAGGAACGTCATGGGTTTGCCGCGCTCGTCCGTGCTATCGGACATACCGCCTGCCGTGGCGATCTTCCACGCCAAATACAGCAGGTACGTCGCTCCCACGTAGCGCAGCAGGGTGTAGGCCCAGGGCAACAGTTTGAACACCTCGCCCAACCCCAACCCGACTGAAATCACCAGCAGCATAAAGCCGATGCTGATGCCCAGCGCATGGGGTATGGAGCGGCGAAAACCAAAATTCACCCCCGAAGCCAGCAACATCGTGTTATTCGGGCCGGGGGTTATCGAAGAGACAAAGGCAAACAGCACAAAGGCTGACAACAAACTGCTAGACATGACCATCGCGAGGTATCCGAACAAAGATGGGGCAAGTCTGGAACACTAGTGATTTATCCCGGCGAATGCCCCGTACAGCCAGGCGCGGATCGAGGCATACACTTTTGGCGCACATTGCCATGCAGTTTCACAAACCTTTCACAGATGATCGCCTAAGGTGAATTCAGCAGCTCCTAATGAACATCCCTTTTAGCCCGCACTCCCCATCGCGGGCTTTTCTTTGCCTGAGTTTTACCGACGGTTTAATGCGCAATAGCGGAGAAGCAAATGGCGGAATTAATAAATGATCTGGATGGCCCTCGAACCGCCCAGCAGGAACTGTTCTATGACCTGGAAGATGCAGCGGCGGTGATCGGCTGGTCGGTGGTGGAGCTAGCGACCCTGGCGGCAGATGGCGCGTTGCCCAAACAGGCAGCGGCGCTGAAGAAGGTTTGTGATTTGCTGGCGGCCCAGCAGGGCAAGCTCACGGGTTATGCGCAGGAGGTGAAACAGGAGCGCATCAGCCGGTCCGAAGTCAAATCCAAACTGTGAAATTGATCACATTTAAAGAGACCCAGCGTTGAAGCTCAAAATTTGAGCAAATAGTATTTCGCCGCACCTGGGCGCTCATCTATAGGGAAATTGCCATGCGCCAGCCCGGGGCCACTGACCTGCGCAGGCAATCAAACATTGAGGTTTGCCATGCGCCTTTCCACTCTCGCACCTACCGCCGTTCTGCTCAGCCTGTTCACCCTGCCCGCCCACGCCGCAGACCTATCCGCCCTCACCGGCGCCCTGTCGACCGCACTGGGTGGCGCAAATAACAGCAACGCCGGCAACACCAACAACGCCGCCTCCTGCCAGCAACAAATCCGCGACCTTCAAGCCAACATCAACGCCGCCAACGCCAAGGGCGACACCCTGCGCGCGACCGCTTACCAAGCGGCACTGACCCAAACCAATAAAAGCTGCAGCAACTCCACCTACAACACCCAAGCTCAAGTGGACACCAGCTCACAACGCCAGCAGAACGTGAACAAGGCGGCGGACGCGATCAATGCGATTGGTGGGTTGTTTAAATAACAGAGACGGATGCATTAGCGGTTTTGCCAGGTAACCCAGCCTGAGGCGAGGAGCATTCCTGGCCATAGGCGGCTGGAAAAATCGGGGGCAGATCACCATCGTTTAAGTGTGGTCTGACCCCATTTTTCCCTGATTGGTCAGGCAAGACCAAAAAACGCCTCCGTCTTCGTCGATGGAACGGCGCACGAGAGAAGGCAGCAATCAAAGCGTCAGCTGATGATGGTCCCTTGCTGGTAACGAGCATTCGTCTGTTCCATTCAAGGGCATGCGGCCCAAAGCTGCTAGCAAAATCGAGCTAACGCACGCGAGCCGCCTACAAGGTCACTCCACAGATGAAATGACCAAGAAGGTATATCGACGAGTCGGTGAAATTGTGAAGCCTACGAAATGACCCGTTGCTAATTGTACGATAGGCAGAAAACGGCCATGACCGGCCCGCTCACTTACTCAGCGGCAGCGCGATTACTGATATTCAGCTGACCTAAGCCAGTGCAGCTTCGTCGACCGCAGCCATCGATTCCCTCCGCTTTGCAATTAGCTTGAGCCTATCCGACGCCGATAGATATTTTCCTGGTGTAGGCACGGCGGAAGCTGTGGCCTCGCACCAACGTAAATACAGATCGCTGGTACGAGCGAAATCTGCAAGTTGCGCCTTGCGCGCCAATGCCAGTTCGATCTGTTTAGCGATAATGGGATTGACTGTGGAGTAAGCAAAATGTGATGACGGGTGATTAGCCACTGCCACAGGTACACCGCCCGCTAGCGAGGTAACTCGAGCTCTGTTTCGTTTGCTGAAGCAGACGATCAGCTCTGGTGCCAATACCTCCAGGACTTCAGTAAACGATCGCTCACCTTTCTCCCAAAGCGCTCTAGACGGCGCTTTGCGGATGCTGGGTAAAAAGTCCTGGATGAAATTGTAGTAGGCAACGCTATGCCAAAATTCACTCCTATCTGCTTTAGAAAAGTGCTTCCTAGCATTCAGGATAGAGGCCATTATTTTGGTGAAATGTGCATGTTGCCGAAGTTTAGCTGTGGCTTGAGGATGTTTCTGACCCAGGGCCAGCGCCTTCAATACCTCGGGCGTGGCTGTCGGCCGTTCATGTTCTTTGGCCCCATAGTGAGATTCGCAGACCACGAGAATGCGCAGACCGTGGATGCCGCGCTCGTAATGGGTGCCGATCCAGGGTGCGAAACGGACTGTACATTTGCTCACTGCAATCCTTAGTTTTTTTGCTCAGGCCAACACTCTGAATCGCCCTGATTTTGTAGAGTGTTGAATGACTGCTTCTGGCCAGTGGACATTTAGGCCCCTTAGTCTCGAGCACACTCCCACGTTCCATCAAGGATGAACCGTACCGATAACGGCCTCTTGAGTTTCCCGAAAAAGGTAGAGTTGCGGAAACGATCCCAAATCACAGGCAATAAAAAACCCCGTAGACGTTAATCTACGGGGTTTTCAAGAGTGGAGGCCGAGGTCGGAATCGAACCGGCGTAGGCGGATTTGCAATCCGCTGCATAACCATTTTGCTACTCGGCCTCAGACGATCAATGCCCTGATTGCTGGCACTCACCGTATGCAAACTTGAGTGGCCTGTGTAAAGCCTGCCTCTACTCTAACTCATTGAATACATTGAAGTTTTTAAAGCTTCGATGCGTTCGATGGGCGCCATTATGTACTCATTTGCCGGGGCCTGCAACCCCTTGATTTCAAAAATATTTCGCATTGGCATCAAGGGCTTGCAGGTTGGGTTCACTCCTTGATGACTTGCTGGCGGTAGTGTGGATCGGCCTGGATTTGGTCGTCTGTGAACGGGAGCGGGCTGAGTGTTTTCTTGGAAAACGCTTGGGTTTGGTCCTTGGAATATGGGGAGGCAGGGTTGCTGGATTGGGAGAATGCCAACACACCTTCAGCATGGGGGCCGTGGTCGTCGAAGGTGACGATCTGCAGGTAACTGCTGCCGCTGATCACTTCACGTTTAGCGTCGCTGCGGGGCACGCTTTGCATGGCGTTGTAGATGCCCAGTTCTTGAGGGCCGCCGTGGATCGGGATTTGGCCGGAGACTTGAACATCCCCCCAAGTACTTGTGGACGTCAGCCCGCGCTTGGCGACGTCGGCGGCGGAAGCCAGCATCGCTTCGCGCACAGCCTTAGCAACCGCTGGACGCTCGATAGCTACGCCCCGTGGGGTGGTCAGGGGTTGGCTAGGGTTGAAGGCGACGCGCCAGGCATCGGGTATTTGTTGCAGGTGCTCCATCAGATTGATGAAGTGCACCAGGCCCACGCCGCTGTCGAGGTTGGCATGGCGGTCCCAGGTTTTAAGGCTGTCGCACAGCGGTTGCAGGGTCTGCGCGTCAGTCGCGAGGTGGTTGGCGCAGAATTCCAGCAAGTCCGGCATGACCTGCCCGGCCAGGTACACCTCGTTGTCCATCACCATATTGCGTAAGTCAGCGGCGTTGATCGGCCGGTTGCTGAGGCTGTGCAAGCGCTGCAAGGCGAAGCGTGCGCGCGGGCCAAGGCCGATGCGGTCCTGGCTGATCACCGGCGAGAAGCCGCTTAACGGCGCTTGCGGATTGGCCAGCCAGGCCGAGTCGTTGGAGTGCTGCACGTAGTCACTGCGTAGCAACTGCGGCAGTTGATCGGCCGCAAATATACCCGGCTGAGCGGCCTTCGGATCGATATCCCAGGCGCAGGCGCTACGGGCGCCGTCCAGCACAATCATCTGCAAACCGGCGCGCGGGTCGCTGCACTGGGCCAATTTGGCCGCGCTGACGTTGGGCACCACCGACAGGTTCATGTATAGGCTATGGCCCTGGTCATCGGCGGCCAGGGTGTTGACCCATGGGATGCCTTGCAAGCTCTGCACCGAGGTTTGCAGCGCCTTGACGCTACTGGCCTGGTTCATGGCGTACCACTGTTGCAGCACGCGGTCGTTGCCCAAGTTGGCGTCGCGCAGGCTGAACGCATAGCGCCGGTCCCAATCGAGTTTGCCGGGCCATTGCACCACAGGGCCGAACTGGGAGCTGTACAGCGTGTGGTTCACTTCTTTGACACTGCCATCGGCTTGCTTTACCTGGACCGCCACCGAGGTTTTATCCAGCGCGATGGATTTACCGTCGAGCAGATAGCGCGTGGCATCGTTCGGGTCCAGGGTCAGGCGGTACAAGGTGAAATGCTTGGACGTATCGACCGTGTGGGTCCACGCCACACGTTGGTTAAAACCGATATTGATCACCGGCAACCCCGGCAACGCAGCGCCCATGACATCCAACTGGCCGGGGATGGTCAGGTGCATCTCGTAAAAACGCATACCGCCCACCCACGGAAAATGCGGGTTGGCCAACAACATGCCGCGCCCGTTGAACGAGCGCTCCTTCCCCACCGCCACGGCGTTGCTGCCGCGATCCAGGCTGAAGCGTTGCTGCTGCGCGGCGGCCAGTGCGAAAGCCTTGGCGTCTGGCTGCACACTGGCGCTCGCCTGGGGCGGTGTTGCGCCCACCAAGGCTTCGGCGAATTGGCCGATACCGCCCTCCACCAGCAGCCTGCGGGTCAGTTTGACCAAGTCCTCGGCCACCAGCGGTCGGACCCACGCCCCTTGGCACTGGGCCGGCGCGCCCCGCTCTTGCAGATAACGGTTATAGCCGGCCACGTAGCCTTCGATGCGTTGCTGGATCTGCGGGCTCTGCGCCTTCCAGAACGCGGCAACCGCCTGAGGCGTGTTCAGCCAATGAAAGAACACATCGCTGGCCAGGTTATTGCGCTCCTCCAGCGTGGCCTGCTCGGGCCCGAAGTAACGCGCGCGCTCGCCGTTGACCGTCACCACTTCGTTAGCCAGCAGGCACATATTGTCCTGGGCATAGGCGTATCCGATGCCATAGCCCAGACCGCGCTCGTCACTGGCCCGGATATGCGGCACGCCGAAACCGGTGCGCCGGATCTCGGCAGAGGCTTGCGTGGCCTGCTCGCGCGCCGATGCGGCCAGGCTGACGCCCAGCAATACTCCGAGCGCACATACCCTGGACAACCTGTTGTTAATAATCACACCGACTCCGCCGTCAAATGGAACGTCTTTACGCGGGGCGACCACCCCACCTTAAGAACGCACATCGGCCCGCGGAATTTAGCGCGCAGGTTGTGACAAAACCGATACCGACGAAATTTCTACATTCGGCGCTTCATGATTTCGCTCGCTCGTTCGTCTTATTGAATAAGAGCGCCATCATTTTCCTGATCAGGCTCTGATAAGGAGTTTTCTGCATGTACAACCCGCAAGTGCCCACGGAAGGACATCTCTCGGCCGCCGATGCCAACTTCGGCAGCGGCACGACCGCCTTCGGCAAGACGCCGGAGCAAGGCAACCAGCGTATTCGTCATTTGCTCAAATGTTTCGGTCTGCGCACCAGCCTGATCAGGCTGAAGGTCATCGACGCCCTGCTCACCGCCGCCGACAACCAGCGCACCCTCGGGGTACGCGGAGTGCACAGCCACTTGCTGGCGCTAGGCATTCCATTGTCGTTTCTCAGCGTGCGCGAAGTACTCAAACGGCTATGCAGCGAGGGCGTGATCACCCTCAATGCGGACAAAAGCTACAGCCTCCACGAAGAGGCAGCCAAGGTGCTCGACAACAACCCCTGACTTAGGGCTTGACCTTGCGCCGCATGATGCCGTTGAGCACCACCACGACCACCGCGACGGCAATGGCGATGGTCTGGAACGTTTTTTCACTGATAGACCCGATGCTCTGCAAGTAAGACAGGCCAAACATCGTCGCCAGCACCACCAAGACAATCAGTATCGAATATTTCAAACGTTGCTTTTGCGTCATCACGACTTCCTGAATCTGAAGATTGTATTTACGGCCTTGCGCCGAACAGGGCGCGGTGGGCGTCTATGTTACAGACGATGAGAGGCTTTGGCTTGTTCGAGGCGGTGACCTCTGGCATTACGTGGGGCCGGGTAACTTTTCCATGTGCTACGGACACGAAGGCATACACAGTGCAAGCAGCACAGGCGGAACTTGCGCGGGCCTTTTCCGCAACCAACGGGGGTGCCTGGGGAACAGGGAACCTCCCAAAGACAGGCGCTTTTTCTTGATATGTCTGGAAAAGGTACCCGCATATGAACAGTCTTTCATCCGCTCCTGCACTGCACCTCAACCCTCAGCGTATTTCACCGCCCCTCTACCCTCAGACAACTCCATTGCAGCCGCTGGCCAGTGTTCAATCCGCAGCCATCGCACAACAGGCCCCATCGAGCGCCGCGCCTGCCGGAGGTGCCCTGGCGAACGCGTTGGCAGACCGGCACAACCTCAGAACGCTGGGACAACAGCTCAACGAAACCGCGAAGAGCCTTGGGCCGCAGGCGACGCCTCAGGCCGTGCGCACGGCGCTGAAAACCAGCACGATGCAAGCGCATCCTGCATCCGCTTTTCCCCCACCGGGAGACTCCCCTCTCACGCTTGAAGCCTTCATCACCGCATATGGCTTGAGCCTACCCACTGACCACTTCAGCCTCGTCGCCCTAGCCGATGCGGTGCTCGACAGGGCTCGGGAGCATCCCTTGGGCAACTTCGGCGGCAGCTTGTCGTGGCCGCTTGAGCTCAGCGTACAGGCGCAGCGCACCGTGCTGGCGAGCGCCAGGGACTACGCCATGCGCCACCCAAACCCGCCGCGCATGGGGCCGAGTCTGGGAATTCTGGAATACCTGAACAGCAACCAGCCGCTCAGCGCCCAGGCCATGGATGATCCGGCCAATGCGCTGGAAACCCTCCTGAGCACGCCACGCGCTCAAGCCATGGGGCAAGCGCTGCAGACTCAGCTCAACGGCATCGCCACCGCCACCAGCGCAAGCGACTATGTGTTGGCAGCCATAAATCTGGTACTGGACCCGCAATCCCTCGACGCACCCGCGTGGAACAAGGTGGCCGATTTCGACCTGACGCAAACCGAGCATTGGGGCAAACCGGCGTCGGCGATACGCGATGGGTTGAGCGCCCATTTGGTCGAGCAAGGCGATGCCACACCTGCCATGGCAAAAGTTGCCGCTCACCTGTTACTGGCCAGAAAGGCCCCCGAGTTGTTGATCAAAGACATCCCCGACAGCGTCACCTACGGCAGCCCGGCTTGGGTCAGCCTGTCGGTCGCGGCGGCCACGATTGAAGCGCAGACGCCGGGCAAGGTGCCCAACATGACCTTTGCCCAAGTCATGATGGAGGCCGAAAGCGCCGGTCTGCAGGACCTGACCGTCACCCAACAGGCCCAATCCGATGCCTTGCGGGTCTGGGGCCTGGTCAGCGGCACACTGTCGGCGCAAGAAGCTGACCGTTACGGCCCCGCGGATAAGCAGAAGGTCCGCAGCGCGTTCAATGCCCAGGCCAACGAACGCCTAGAAGCCTCGGTGCAAATCGACACCGAAATCCCAAGCCGTCGCGCGATTGCCCTGGCCAAGCTCAAGGAGCGGTTTGGTGAAGACGTGCCATTTGAAGAAAAACTGCTGACGGTCAAAGCCACTACCCAGCCCCATGACGAGCCGCTGTATAACCCCAATCGCGCCCCGGCCGGCCGCCATTCGCTGCTGGATATCGCCATGAGCGGGCTGCACGCCTACCAGTGGGAAAGCGAAGACCCGCGTGTGATCGAGGCCACCCGGGGCAAATCCCTGGCGTTTGACGTCAACAGTGTGTTCAACGAGCAGTTCGCCCACGCCGTCGATCTGCGCAAAAAGGGCATTGCCACAACGGTCAAGCAGCTGATCGCTCGGCTGCCTTTAGAAGACAGGCAAACTCTGGAATACGCAAAACTGGAGTTCTACCAGAACCCGACCTATAGGCTGAGCACCGGCTTCACCGGTCGCACCCTTGAGCGCAAAAACCCCAAGCTGCTGATCAAAGCCACAAGCGCTGATGGAGAAAAGGTCTACGAAATTGACTTGAAACAGGGCGCCATCAGCCGGGTCCGCGACACGGTGTTGACCCAACCAAGGCCACGTAACGGCAGCCTGGTGTATCCGATAGAGCCTTTCACCCCCGCCCACGTCAGCCAATCGGCCCTGGACTTAAACAAGGGCGTGAGCACTCCGCTACCCATCCCCGCCAGCTTTTCAAGCGCGCGAACCCAGGCCATTGCGGATGTATTCGTCGAACATCTGGACATAGATGGCGAGGATGCGGTCAAGCGCGCCAAAGGCACCACCCGCCACGATCAGCACGTGGAAAACGAGTGGAAGCTGGCCGATTTTTTTCTCGACCTGGTGCCGCTGCGCTCGGCCATCGTGAACTTTCGTGACGGCAATTACCTGGAAGGGACGTTCGATCTGGGCATGGATATTTTCGGTTTCGTCACCGGCGCTGCCGGGGCCGCCAGCAGGGTCACCAAGGTCGCGGCCAGCGCGGCCAACACCACCCGCAAAGCCGCGAAGGTGGCAAAGATTCTCGGAACCACCGTCGTCAGTGAATTGAACCCATTGAGCGGGGTGGGCAGCCTGGTTGAGGAAGGCTCGCGGCTGATCGGCAATGGGGTCAAACGCGTCAGGGGCGCAAGCGGCGGGTACGACTTGACCAAGCGGGTCAGCGCCGAACACGGACCGGTCACGTATGGCACTTTCAAAATCGACGACCACGTCTATGAAGCCGATACCATTGTGTCCAACGGTCAGCGCTACGCGTACGACCCGGCCAAAGCCATGCCTTACGGCCCTCCCCTGGAAGGCTTCAACCCCCTGGACACCCTGGCTCCCGTGCACCCGCCCAAACATTTCCACGGCCATCGGAATAACCTGGTGGGCACCGATGGGCGCCCTGTGCGGCCGCGAAAACCTTTGCCCTCGGGTGACTATGTGGAAAGCATGCGGGGCAGGCTGGAAGCCGACCATTTCAAGCCGGACACCAAGGCAGAGACCGTGCGACGGTTCAACGAACAGATGGCTGAGTATTACGAGGCAATCGACCAAAACGGCCTGCCACCTCGCCCTGCCATTCCACACGTGCCCAAGCAGGTCCCCGCATCCGAGCTGCTGACGGAAACCCTCAAGGTCTCGCCCGGTGTGGTATTGGGTGAGTCCCACAGTCAGATGGCAAGTTTCAGGGTGCTTTACGACAACGTCACTACCCTCAAGGGCGCCGGTGTCACGAAGGTCTATTTCGAAGGATTGATCGATATGCCCCAAGGGTTGATGGACGACGGCATCGGCCTCCTCGGTCGATCCCGGCAACCGCGTACCCATCCGACCTTCGAGCAACTGTGCAAAAAGCTGAAGGCCCACGTCATCGAAGTCTTACCCCTTGATCACTACTACCTGACGCGCCACAAAGATCTACGCGGCGTCAACCTGGCCACCACGGCGGGCAACGGCTCAACGACCCGGCTACGTGAGTTCAACTATTACGCCGCAGAAACCATCCAGGCCAACTCCGGGACGGAAAAGTGGGTGGCGCTGGTCGGCAATGCGCACATGAACACCAGCGAAGGCATCCCGGGTCTCGCGGAGTTGACGGGCAGCATCGGCGTTGGTGTTTCTAACAACTCCCACGTGAAGTCACAGATCGGCTTGAAGGTCAAAGGCCATACCCCCGACCCCGCCCTTCCCTTGCGCCCCGAGGATGCGCCCGGCGACTTGCAGATTTTCGTCAAACCGTAGAAAACGCACACGCCCAGCCTGCCGAAAAATCAGGCTGGGCCCCCATCAATCACCCCAGGCCAAGGGGCTGACGCTGCAAACCGGTGCCAGGCGCAGCGCACAGTTCCACCAGCCAATCCACAAAGACCCGTACCCGCAACGATAACTGGCGATGGGGCGGGTACAGCGCGGTCAGAGCCATTTTCGGCACTGGCCAATGTGGCAGCACCTCCACCAGGCATCCCTCGGCCAGTTGTCGCATCGCGTGGTAATGGGGCGCCTGAATCAAGCCGTAACCGGCCTCGCATGCGGCAAAGTAGCCGTCGGAACTGTTGACCGCGACGCGCTTGGGCAGGTCGAACGGGCGCACTTGGCCGTCAATCAGAAATTCCAGACCGAAGCGCTTGCCGCTGGCGCTGGAGACGTACTCGACCATGTGATGGCGCGCCAGGTCGTCCAGATCGGCGGGCATGCCCATGCGCTCAAGGTAGGCAGGGCTTGCCAGAGTCAACTGGTCCATCTGCGCCAGGGGCCGCGCCACCAGGGATTCGTCCAGAGCCAGGCCACCGCGCAGCACGCAGTCCACGCCCTCGCGGATCAAGTCTACCGGGCGGTCGTTCAAGCCGATGTCCAGTTCGATCTGCGGGTAACGCGCGGTAAAGGCCGGCAGTGCGGGGATCACGATCAAGCGGCCGATGCCCGAGGGCATGTCCACGCTCAAGGTGCCGCGCGGGTTCTGACGGCGGGTGGAAAACACCGCTTCGGTTTCTTCCAGGTCTGACAGCAACTGCACACAGCGCTGGTAGTACGCGGTGCCGTCCGGGGTGGGACTGACCTGCCGCGTGGTGCGCTGCAACAGTTGCACCCCCAGGTGCGCTTCCAGTTGTTTGATCAGGATGGTCACCGAGGCGCGGGGCAGTTGCAGGCTGTCGGCGGCTTTGGCGAAGCCGCCCAGTTCGACGATACGGGTGAACACGCGCATGGCGTTGAAACGATCCAAGGACTGGCTCCGTGCGGATTGTTTAGAAAATACAAACAGTGATAGTGCTTTTAGCCGCTTTATCTCGGTTTTGTCGAGGATAACAATGAAGTCCTTCCCAACTCAGGAGTCCCACAGATGCACACTCGTCAACTTGGCACACACGGTCCCCTCGTCTCTGCCATCGGCCTTGGCTGCATGGGCATGAGCGATTTCTACAGCCCCGGCAGCGACACCCGCGAAGCCATCGCCACCCTGCATCGCGCCTTGGAACTGGGGATCAACTTCTTCGATACCGCCGATATGTACGGCCCGCACACCAACGAGCAATTACTGGGCAAGGCATTCGCCGGCAAGCGCGACCAAGTGTTCCTGGCCAGCAAATTCGGCATCATCCGCGACCCGGCCACCCCCGCCTCGCGCGGTGTGAACGGCAGCCCCGAGTACATCCGCGCGTCCATCGACGGCACTTTGCAGCGCCTGGGCGTCGACACCCTGGACCTCTACTACCAGCACCGCATCGACCCGCAGGTGAGCATCGAGGAAAGCGTCGGCGCCATGGCCGAGCTGGTCAAGCAAGGCAAGGTGCGTTACCTGGGGCTGAGCGAAGCGTCGGCCACCACTCTGGAGCGTGCACATAAGGTCCACCCGATCAGCGCCCTGCAAAGCGAGTACTCGCTGTGGAGCCGCGACCAGGAAAGCAACGGCTGTCTCGCCGCCTGCCAGCGCCTGGGGATTGCCTTCGTGCCTTATAGCCCGCTGGGTCGCGGTTTTCTCACCGGCACGCTGCAAAGCCCGGATGACTTCAGCGCAGATGACTACCGCCGCTCCAACCCGCGTTTCCAAGGGGATAACTTCGCGAAGAATCTGCAATTGGTCGAGCGCGTGCGCAGCCTGGCAGCCGATAAGGGTGTAAGCGCCGGGCAACTGGCCTTGGCCTGGGTATTGGCCCAAGGGGACTACATCATCCCGATCCCAGGCACCAAACAGCGCAAATACCTGGAAGAAAACGCAGCGGCGGTGTCCATCGTGCTCAGCCCGTCCGAGCGGTCGGCCCTGGACGGGATTCTCCCCGCCGACGCCACTGCCGGTCTGCGCTACCCAGAGGCGGTGATGGCGATGCTGGAGATCTGACATAAACAGCGAGGCCCGCCAAGCCTCGCTGCTTGCGCACGCAGATATTGGCACCCTCGTACCTAAAGCCTGCCCTACTCAAGCCGATACCCCTACGAAGCTCCAACAAAGCCGCGTCGACAATAAACGCTTCGTAAGGACGATCCCATGCCCCCACTGCGCTCCATCCAAGCCCGCTATACCCTGTTTCTGGTGTTGTTCGTCCTAGTGTTATTCGTGTTGACCATCGTTGGCATCGGCCAGTTGGTCGCGCCGACATTGCGCCACACCGAAGAGCAGGTGGTGCTCAACCGCATCGACGAGGTGGCGAAAACCATCCAGGGCGAGCTGAACAAGGTTCAGGCCCAGCAACGCAGCATCACCCAGACCATCCCGCTGCTGGACAGCGATGCCATCGACAAGGTCTTGCCTGGCCTGGTCGACCAGTACGGTGAGCTGAAAGTGTTCGGCGGCGGTATCTGGCCGCTGCCAAACCAGCGCACCCCAGGGCGCAACAAGCACAGCACGTTCTGGCACCGTGATGCCTCGGGCAAGCTGATGGTCAATACCTTCTGGAACAGCGACCCGGCCCCCAACTATTACGACCAGAGCTGGTACAAGGGCGGCCTGGCCTCGCCGCGTGGCCAATGCGCCTGGGCCGCCGCCTACAAGGACGACGCCAGCCAAGAGCCACGCACCAACTGCGCCATGGCGATCCAGCGCGATGGCGCGGCCTATGGCGTGGCCACGATTGACGTCACCCTCGGTTTCTTCAACGAGCTGGTGGCCAGCAAGGAAAAAGACATCGGCGGGCAGATGCTGATCGTCGAAGGCGACGGCAAGATCATCAGCAACAGCACGCGCCTGAACAGCTCGGTGGTGTTGAAAAACATCAGCGAACTGACCGCTTCCTCAGCCTTCGCCACCCAGGTCAGCAAAGCCCTTGCCCATCGCGACCAAGGCTTGCAGCGCAGCGAGTTCGATAACGGCGGCGTGGCCAGCACCTTCTATATGCGCCCGATCGAGGGTACGCCGTGGTTCCTCGCCACCGCCCTGCCCACCTCGTTGATCACCGCGCAACGCGATGACGTACTCGGTACCTTGGCCTTGCTGCAAATCCCCATGGTATTGCTGCTGGTGCTGCTGGCCGCGTATGCGATCCGCAAACTGGTGCAGCGCATGAAGACGCTGAAAGCCAATATCGACGCACTGTCCACCGGCGATGCCGACCTGACGCGGCGCATCACCATCCGCGCCGAAGACGAACTGGGCGCCATCGGCCATTCCGTCAACCGCTTTATCGTCTACCTGCAAAACATGATCGGCGAAGTGACCCAGGCCACCGCAGCCATGTCCACAGGGCTTGAGCGATTGCAGCAGACTTCGGCACAGACCAACCAGATCCTGGTGCGCCATGCCTCGGAAACCGATCAGACCGTCACGGCCATCACTGAGATGAGTTCCACTGCCGAGACCGTGGCGCAGAACGCCGCCGAAACCGCCGCGTTCACCCAGCGCGCCAACGAACACGCCGACCGCTCGCGCGTGGTGGTGGGAGAAGCGTCCAGCAGCGTCGGCGCGTTGATCGGCGAGGTCGCCAGCGCCACCCACACGGTGGAGAACATGCGCCAGGACGCCGCGCGCATCACCGAAACCCTTGAAGTGATCGGCGCGATTGCCGGCCAGACCAACCTGCTGGCGCTCAACGCGGCCATCGAAGCAGCGCGGGCCGGCGAGCAAGGCCGTGGTTTTGCGGTAGTGGCCGACGAGGTGCGGGCCCTGGCCGCGCGCACCCAGGCCAGCACCTCCCAGATCAACGAGATGCTCGCTCGATTGACCACGGGGGTGAGTTCCTCGGTGACCGCGATGGAAAATACCCAGTCCAGTTGCCAATCGGCGGCGGACGCCACGGCGCGGGTCAACACCGGCCTGGATGAAATGGCCGGTTCCGTCGGCCATATCCACAGCCTCAGCACCCAGATCGCCACTGCCGCCGAACAGCAAAGCGCGGTGACCGAGGAGATCAACCGCAGCATGGTGCAGATCCGACAAATGGTCGAAGACCTGGTGCAGAGCGGTCACGCCACCGAAAACAATACTCAGAGCCTGCTGGAAGCCAATGGCCGGGTTATCAGCCTGATGAGTCGCTTCAAAGTCCGTTGAACAGCGTTTGAGAACTCCCGTGCAAAGCACGGGAGTCAGACTATTCTGACAGTTCGAGATACTTCTTCCCGCCACACAGGAGGTGTGTCATGCGCGCTGTCGAGCAGTCGGTCCGCTTGGAGCGGATCAGTCAGGAACGCTTTATCAATGCCCCCCTTGAAACTGTCTATGACTACGTAACCCAACCGGACCGCTGGCACGAATGGCACCCCACTTCCCTCGGTGCAGAGACCGGCACCAGCGGCTCTTTGGGTGCCGGTTCACGCTTTACCGAGATGATCGACCTGCTTGGCGTACGCGTCCCCATGAGCTACCGCGTGCAGATCGCCCGGCGCCCCGACGAATTCAAATGCGTGTTCACCTCCCTGGTCGTTGACGGCTCGATCCACTACTTCCTGCAACCGTTTCGCGACGGCACGCTGTTTAAACGGGTGCTGACCTACGAAACCGAATTGCAACTGGCGACCTTGCACGAGCGCATGCACGAACTGTCGGCCATCGCCCTGGACCGTCTGAAGCAGCGCCTGGAACATCCGCCCTTTGTATAATTTAGAAACATTACACTGTCGTCCCGTCCGTAAAAGCGCGGAGAATGCCGGGCTTATCGCCCCGATTGGATGAGACTCCGATGAAAACCCCACTGCGATTGGCCCTGCTGTCCGCCCTCTTCACCACTACCCTGGCCCAAGCCGCCGACCTGATCCCCATCGATGTACACCGTGACGCCAACTGCGGCTGTTGCAAAAAGTGGATCAGCCATCTGGAAAACAATGGGTTCAAGGTCAATGACCATGTCGAAACCGATATGAGCGCCGTCAAACAACGCCTCGGCGTGGCGCCGCGCCTGAGCTCATGCCATACCGCCGTGATCGACGGCAAGTTCGTTGAGGGCCATGTGCCCGCCGAGCAGGTGCTGGCGCTGCGCAAGCGCGACGACCTGCTAGGCGTTGCCGCACCGGGCATGCCCATGGGCTCGCCGGGCATGGAAATGGACGGACATGCCGATGCCTACCAGATCATCGGACTGCGCCGTGACGGCACGGATGAGGTGGTGGCCGATTACCCGGCACACTAATCGGTGCTGATGGGTTACCTGGGGCTGTTCGTCGCCGCGTTCGGTGCGGCGACGCTGCTGCCCCTGCAATCGGAAGCCGTACTGGTGGGCCTGCTGCTCAGCGGCCACTACAGCGTGTGGTGGTTGTTGGCGGTCGCCACCCTGGGCAATGTACTGGGCTCGCTGGTCAATTGGTGGCTGGGCCGCTGGGTGGAGCATTTCAAACAGCGGCGCTGGTTTCCGGTCAACGAGCGGCAACTGCAAACGGCCCGTCGCCACTACGCACGCTGGGGGCACTGGACCCTGCTGCTCAGTTGGGTGCCGATCATCGGCGACCCGCTGACCCTGGTGGCCGGTGTGATGCGCGAACCGCTGTGGCGTTTTCTGGTGGTGGTCACTTTGGCCAAAGGTCTGCGCTATGGCGTGCTGGCGGCAATTACCTTGCAGTGGGTGTTAATCCCGCGTTAATCCTCTCGCAACAGCATCCCAAAACCTGTTTCAGGAGATGACACCATGCCGCCAAACCGCGTCCTTTATATCGCCGGCCTGTTCATGGCCAGCAGCGTCCCCGCCCTCGCCGCAACTTACGGCCCCGAGTTACAAGGCTTTCAATACCCCTATCCGCTTGCGCATTTCAGCTTTGAATCCCAAGGCAAAACCCTGCAAATGGGCTACATGGACGTGCCGGCCAGCGGCAAGCCCAACGGGCGCAGCGTGGTGCTGATGCACGGCAAGAACTTCTGCGCGGCCACTTGGGAAGGCTCGATCAAGGCCCTGAGCGACGCCGGTTACCGCGTGATCGCCCCGGACCAGATCGGCTTTTGTACCTCCAGCAAGCCGGAGCATTACCAGTACAGCTTCCAGCAGTTGGCGCTCAACACCCATCAACTGCTGGAAAAACTCGGCATCCCCAAGGCCACCCTGCTCGGCCACTCCACCGGCGGCATGCTCGCCACCCGGTATGCGCTGATGTACCCCGCGCAGACCGAGCAACTGGCTTTGGTCAACCCCATCGGCCTGGAAGACTGGAAAGCCCTCGGCGTGCCGTACCTGAGTGTTGATCAGTGGTACCAACGTGAGCTGAAAGTCAGCGCCGAAAGCATCCGCCAGTACCAGCTCAACACTTATTACGTCGGGCGCTGGAAGCCGGAATACGAGCGTTGGGTCGATATGTACGCCGGCTTGAGCAACGGCCCCGGGCATAAACGGGTCGCGTGGAACTCGGCGCTGATCTACGACATGATTTATTCCCAGCCGGTGTATTACGAATTCAAAGACGTACAGGTGCCGACCCTGCTATTGATCGGCACCGCCGATAACACCGCGATCAATAAGGCGATGGCGCCGCCCGAGGTCAAGGCCAAACTCGGCAACTACGCCGTGCTGGGCAAGCAGGTCGCCAAGCTGATGCCCCACGCTACCCTGGTCGAATTCCCTGGCTTGGGGCACGCGCCGCAAATGGAAGAACCGGCGCGGTTTCATCAAGCGTTGTTGCAGGGCTTGAACGCCCTTTAATCCAACATTCGGAGGCACGCGTAAATGGCGCTACAGATCGCTGTGATTGATGACTGGCAGCAAGTCGCCGCTGGCGTGGTGGATTGGTCGGCCCTGGCAACCGTGGGCCAGGTGCATTTCCTCCACGATTACCCGGCGGATACCACGACCCTGATCGAGCGCTTGCAAGGGTTCGAAGTGATTTGCGTAATGCGCGAACGCACGGTGTTCGACAAAGCCCTGCTGCAAGGCCTGCCGCGCCTCAAGCTGCTGGTGACCGGCGGCATGCGCAATGCCGCTCTTGATATCGGCGCCGCCCAGGCCCTGGGCATCCAGGTGTGCGGCACCGACAGCTATAAACACGCCGCACCGGAACTGACCTGGGCGCTGATCATGGCCTGCACCCGCAACCTGCTGGCCGAAGCCAATGCCCTGCGCGCCGGGGGTTGGCAGTTGGGTCTGGGTGGCGACTTGCACGGCAAGACCCTGGGGATTCTCGGGCTGGGCAGCATCGGCCAGAAGGTCGCCGGGTTCGGCCAGGCGTTCGGCATGCGCGTGATCGCCTGGAGCCAGAACCTCACGCCGGAACGCGCCGCTGCGGCGGGAGTGACCTGGGTCAGCAAGCAGCAGTTGTTTGAGCAGGCCGATATCCTCAGCGTCCATCTGGTGCTCAGCGAACGTAGCCGGGGGTTGGTGGATGCCCAAGCCTTGGCCTGGATGAAGCCGAGCGCGCGCCTCGTCAACACCGCACGCGGGCCGATCGTCGATGAACAGGCCCTGATCCAGGCATTGCAATCCGGCCGCTTAGCCGGCGCAGCACTGGATGTATATGGCCAGGAGCCACTTCCCGTCGATCACCCTTTCCGGCACCTGCCCAATGTGCTGGCCACACCGCATGTGGGTTATGTCAGCGAGCAGAACTACCGGCAGTTTTATGGGCAAATGATTGAAGACATCATCGCCTGGGCCGGGGGCGCGCCAATACGGTTGCTGGGTTGACTGCGTCGTGGAGCGAGCAGGCCTGTGCAGCGCTCCCCAATGGTGCACAGGGTGCATCAGATAGGTCGCAGGTCCTTTCTTGGGGCGACGATGTCGCCCAGTGCAGGGCAAGCCTGCTCACCACTGAATGAGTGCGGTATTGCCTGGGGCAAACAAGTGCAAAGTGCCTTCACTCTCGTCGGCCGCCAACGGTTTTTCCGCATCGCATAAGGTTACAAGTTTTTTGTCCTACAAAATTCATGTAGAAACCCTACGCTGCCTGGGATCTGTCCTAGACTGATGACCGATGGGTCCCTTCCAAAACAAAAACCCCGCGAAAAAAATCTAAACTTTCCAACTCTGCCATTGGTCAGGTTTAGGTAAGGCGCGCCAGTGCGGTTTACGCCGGTTGCCGTCTATCCAACTTTTTAACGCTAACCGTGCAACTGGCATACGCCTTGCCAGATTTGTCATGCGCTTGTGCGCCTGGCCGCAGGATGCGGTCATCGGAGCTAATGGCAGCGGGCCATTAGCCGACCAACACGTGGAGAGAACTATGATCAGTGCCGCAGTAAGTATTCAGGGAGAGCGTGTTAGTCAGCCAGTTGGCGGGTCGACCTCTTTGGTCGACCTCAACACGGTGCGGCCGGTGTCCAGTTTTAACCCCAATCGAAAGAAAGTACTGTTTGTAACCTCGGAATTCGCCGATCTGGTGAAGACCGGCGGCCTGGGCGACGTATCCGCCGCCCTGCCTCGCGCCATGGCGCATCTGCATGATGTGCGCGTGTTGATCCCCGGTTACCCGCAGGTGATGGAAAGCGATAACCCGATCCATATCATCGGCGAATTGGGTGGCCACGCCGCGCTGCCGCCGTGCAAGATCGGGCGCATGGACCTCAAGGATGGCCTGGTCATCTACGTGTTGATCTGCCCCGAGCTCTACGAGCGCGAGGGCACGCCTTACGGCGCCAACAACGGTCGCGACTGGCCTGACAACCATATCCGTTTCGCCCGCCTGGGCCTGGCCGCCGCCGATATCGCCGCCAACCTGGCGCAGATCCACTGGTGCCCGGACCTGGTGCACGCCCACGACTGGCCCGCTGGCCTGGCCCCGGCGTACATGCACTGGCGTGGTTCACGCACGCCGACGCTGTTCACCATTCATAACCTGGCCTACCAGGGCGTGGTCAGTCTGGCTTCCACGCCGGAGCTGGGGATTCCGCCCCACGCACTGCAGCAGGAAGGCATGGAGTTCTACGGCAAGATGTCGTTCCTCAAGGCCGGCATGGCGTACTCCAGCCACATCACCACGGTGAGTGCCACCTACGCTCAGGAAATCACCACCCCCGAATTCGGCTGCGGCCTCGACGGTTTCCTCGCCGCCAAGACCCAGCAAGGCTTGCTCAGCGGCATTCCCAACGGCATTGATGAGAGCTGGGAAACGTCCACCGACACGCACCTGACCCACAACTTCAATATCGGTGACTGGGAAGGCAAAGCGATCAACGCCGCCCATGTGCGCAATCTGTTCGGGCTGCACGACTCCACCGGCCCGCTGTTCGCCGTGGTTTCGCGCTTGGTGTACCAGAAGGGTCTGGACCTTACCGAAGCGGTTGCCAGCTTTATCGTCGAGAACGGTGGCCAGATCGCGATTATTGGGCGCGGCGAGCCGGAAGAAGAACAGGCCATGCGCGAGCTGGCCCTGCGTTTCCCCGGCCAGATCGGCGTGCGCATCGGCTTTAACGAAACCGACGCACGGCGCATGTTCGCCGGCAGCGATTTCCTGCTGATGCCATCGCGTTACGAGCCATGCGGCCTGAGCCAGATGTACGCGCAGCGCTTCGGCTCACTGCCGGTGGCGCGCAACACCGGTGGGCTGGCGGACACCATCGAAGACGGCGTCACTGGGTTCCTGTTCAACGAATCCACGGTGGACAGCTACAAAGCCGCCCTCACCCGCGCCTTCAACGTGTTCGCCTACCCCGGCCTGCTCAACGCCATGCGCTGCCGCGCCATGACCCAGCCGTTCAACTGGACCCAGGCGGTCGAACCCTACGCCGAGCTTTACGAACAACTGGTGGCCAAGGCCCTGGGGAAATCAGCTAAATAATCAAGGGAGGTCTCTATAGATGCCGTTACGGACTCTGGAAACCTGGCCCCACGGCGCAATCATGCTGGACGCGCAACACACGCGTTTCGCCTTGTGGGCGCCAGACGCGTTTTATGTCAGCGTTGAATTGGAAAACGGTAAATCCATCGCCATGCTGCCCCAGGCCGATGGATGGTTTGAAGTCGAAATCAAGTGCCCGGCGGGCACCCGGTATCGCTACAACATCGACGGGGAGCAGGATGTTCCCGATCCAGCGTCCAGGGCCCAGGCCTCGGACGTTCATGGTTGGAGCCTGGTGGTCGACCCGCTGGCCTACCACTGGCGCCAGCCCAACTGGCAAGGCCGCCCCTGGCACGAGGCGGTGATCTACGAATTGCACGTCGGCGCCCTGGGGGGGTACGCCAACGTTGAGCAACACCTGCCGCGCCTGGCCGAGATGGGCGTGACCGCCATTGAACTGATGCCCTTGGCGCAGTTCCCTGGCGAACGTAACTGGGGCTATGACGGCGTACTGCCGTATGCCCCGCACTCATCCTACGGCACCCCGGAACAACTCAAACACCTGATCGACAGCGCCCACGAACACGGCCTGGCGGTGATCCTCGACGTGGTCTACAACCACTTCGGCCCCGATGGCAACTACCTGGGCCAGTACGCGGCAAGTTTCTTCCAGGAAGACGTGCACACCCCGTGGGGCGCTGGCATTGATTTCGAGCGCCGTGAAGTGCGGGATTTCTTTCTTGATAACGCCTTGATGTGGTTGCTCGAATACCGTTTCGACGGCCTGCGCCTGGACGCCGTGCACGCCATCGACAACCCCGGTTTCTTGCAGGAACTGGCGCAGCGCGTGCGCCAGCAGGTCGATACCGGCCGTCATGTGTGGCTGGTGCTGGAAAACGAACTGAACCAGGCCAGCCTGCTCAAGCACGACTTCGATGCGCAGTGGAATGACGACTTCCACAACGTGTTGCACGTCCTGCTGACCGGCGAAACCGATGCCTACTACAGCGACTTTGCCCAAGACCCTACCGCCAAACTGGCAAGGTGCCTGGGTGAAGGATTTATCTACCAGGGCGACACCACTCGCCATGGCCATGCCCGCGGCGAGCCGAGCGGTGGTCTGCCGCCGACTGCTTTTGTTGCGTTTCTGCAAAACCACGACCAGATCGGCAATCGCGCCCTCGGCGAACGTCTGCACCAGCTTTGCCCGCCCCAGGCGCTCAAGGCCGCGACCGCCCTGCTGCTGCTGTCGCCAATGATTCCGTTGATGTTTATGGGCGACGAAGCCAACGCCGCCGAGCCGTTCCTGTTCTTCACCGACCATCACGGCGAGCTGGCCGAAGCGGTGCGTGAAGGTCGGCGCAATGAATTTGCCGACTTTGCCGCGTTCCATGACCCTGAACGCCGCGAACACATCCCGGACCCGAATGCGCTGTCGACCTTGCAACAGTCCATGCCAACCCTGGCCGACCAAGACCATGTGGCGTTTTACCGCGAGCTGTTAAGCCTGCGTCATCGCCATATCGTCCCGCACCTGCCTGGCAGCGTGGCGCTGGGTGCCCAGGTACTTGGCGACGCAGCGGTCAGCGCGCGTTGGCGTCTGGGTAACGGCAGTGTGTTGCAGATCGATCTGAACCTCAGTGCCACTGCCTTGGAACATTCCACGCCGCCGCACCCGATTATTTTTGCAACGCCCGCCAGCGACGGCACACACCTGCCGCCGTACAGCGCACGCGTCACCCTATCCCCTGCTGGAGAACACCCTTGAGCGAAGCGAAACTGGAAATCCTCGCCAGCCGCGCGGGCCTGGCCGTCGATTGGATCGACGCCAACGGCCGCCCGCAACACGTACATCCCGACGCCCTGCGCGCGGTGCTCAAAGGTCTTGGCCATCCGGCCGACACTGATGCCCAGGTTGACGCTAGCCTACGTGACTTGGAACAAGCTCAGCTCGATAAACACCTGCCGCCGTTGTTGACCGTCGACAGCGGCCAGAGCTTGGACCTGGCGCACTATTTCGAACCAGACACCCTGTGCCGCGTGCACTTGGAGCAAGGCGAAACCCTGGAGCTGCGGCTGGACGGTAACGCGGTGCTGCCCGGCGTGATTGCCTTGGGTTATCACCAAGTGCAGATCAACGACCAGACGTTCACCCTGGCCGTGGCCCCCACCCACTGCTACAGCGTGGCTGAAGCGGTGGATAGCCAACCCGCCCGCGCTTGGGGCATCAGTGCGCAACTCTATAGCCTGCGCCGCCTCAACGATGGCGGCTTTGGCGACACCCTGGCCCTGGAACACCTGGCCCGCGCAGCCGCCGAGCGGGGCGCCGACGCCTTGGCCATCAGCCCAATGCACGCGATGTTCAGCGCCGACCCGCAGCGTTACAGCCCGTATTCGCCATCGAGTCGGCTGTTTCTTAACAGCCTGTACGCTTCACCGGCTTGCATCCTCGGCGAGCGCGAAGTGCGCAATGCCATCGAAGCCCTGGGCATCGCCGATCAGTTGCACGACCTCGAACAGCTCGACCTGATCGACTGGCCTGCCGCCGCCCAGGCCAAGCAGCGTTTGCTGCGTGCGCTGTATGAAGATTTCCGCCACGGCCATCACCCGCAACATGCTGACTTCCTGAGTTTCCGTCAGACCGGCGGCGAGGCCCTGGAAAACCATTGCCGCTTCGAAGCAGTGCAAGCCATGCGCGCCGCCGCTGGTGAAAGCCTCGACTGGCGCCACTGGCCCGCAGAGTGGCGCACCCCGCAAAGCCCGGCATTGGCAAAATTTGCCGAGGAACACCGTGAGGAGATCGGCTTCTACGCCTTTGCCCAATGGCTGATCGCGCGGTGCCTGGAGCGCGCCCAACAAGCGGCCCGTGGCAGTGGCATGGGGGTTGGCCTGATCGCTGACCTGGCGGTGGGCGCCGACGGCGGCGGCAGCCAGGCCTGGAGTCGCCAGGACGAGTTGCTGGCCGACCTCACAGTGGGGGCGCCGCCCGACATCCTCAACCGTGCTGGCCAGGGCTGGGGGATTTCCGCGTTCTCCCCCGAGGGTCTCAAGCGCCATGGCTTCCGTGCGTTTATCGAAATGCTGCGGGCCAACTTCGCCCATGCCGGCGGCTTGCGCATCGACCATGTCATGGGCCTGCAACGCCTGTGGGTGATCCCCATGGACGCCTCGCCCAAAGAAGGTGCGTACCTGTATTACCCTGTGGACGACATGCTGCGTCTGCTTGCGCTGGAGTCCCATCGTCACCAGGCCATTGTGCTAGGCGAAGACTTGGGCACCGTGCCGGACGGCCTACGCGAAAAACTCATCGGCCGCTCCATACTCGGTATGCGCGTGCTGCTGTTCGAACAAGGCCACGATGGCCAGTTCAAGCCGATTCTCGACTGGCCCGACAACGCCCTCGCCACCACCAGCACCCACGACCTGCCGACCCTCAACGGTTGGTGGCACAGCCGCGACATCGACTGGAATATCCAGCTCGGCCTGATCGACGCGCCCACCGTGGAGCAATGGAGCGAACATCGCCTGCGCGAACGCCAGGCGCTGCGCCAAGCCCTTAGCCAGGACCCGCAGAACTTCGTCGATGAGATCCGCAACGAAACCGACCATATGATCGACGCCAGCGTGCGCTACCTGGGCCACACCCGCGCGCCGCTGGTGCTGTTGCCGCTGGAGGATGCCCTGGGCATCGAAGAACAAGCCAACCTGCCCGGCACCACCGATACCCATCCCAATTGGCGCCGCCGCCTGCCGGGCGAGGCCGCGAGCCTGCTCGACAACGCCGACGCCGCGCGCCGCCTCGAACTGCTGGCGGTCGCGCGTAACCAAGCCTATGAGCGTGACCGATGAAAGCACTGCCCTTGCGCGCCACTCAGCGCCTGCAATTCCATAAAGGTTTCACCCTGGACGACGCGGTGCCGCTGGTGCCGTATTTTGCCCAACTGGGTATCAGCCACCTGTATGCCTCGCCGTTGCTCAGCGCGCGCGCCGGCTCCATGCACGGTTACGACGTGGTCGACCCGACCCGGGTGAACCCTGAACTGGGCGGTGAGGACGCGTTGCGCCGCCTGGTCGCGGCCCTGCGTGAACACGACATGGGCCTGATCCTGGATATCGTTTCTAACCACATGGCCGTGGGCGGTGCCGATAACCCTTGGTGGCTGGACCTGCTGGAATGGGGGCGTCTGAGCCCCTACAGCGAATTTTTCGATATCCAGTGGCACTCTCCCGACCCGCTGCTCAAAGGCCAATTGCTGATGCCGTTCCTGGGCAGCGACTACGGCGAAGCCCTGCAAAGCGGCACCTTGACCCTGCACTTCGATGCTGACCACGGATCGTTCTACGTCGAGCATTACGAACATCGCTTCCCGATCTGCCCACGGGATTACGCGTTGATCCTGGGCAACGACGAACCGCTCAAACCACTGGCGGACCGTTTCGCTGCCCTGGCCTATCAGGACGATGCCTACGCCGAAGCCGCCTGGCTCAAACAGGCCCTGGCCGAGCGCGCCACCGAGGTACTGCCGGCCATTGAGCAGCGCTTGGCCCAGTTTGACGGTCGCCAAGCCGAGGGCTTCGAACGCCTGCATCAACTCTTAGAGCAGCAAGCCTATCGCCTGGCCAGCTGGCGCACGGCGGCGGACGATATCAACTGGCGGCGCTTCTTCGACGTCAATGAATTGGGCGGCCTGCGCGTAGAGCGCAGCGCGGTGTTCGAAGCCACCCATGGCAAGATTTTCGAGCTGATCAGCCAAGGCCTGGTGGATGGCCTGCGCATCGACCATATCGATGGCCTGGCCGACCCGCGCGGTTATTGCCGCAAGCTGCGCCGCCGGGTCGATACGTTGTCCCCCGAGCGGCACCTGCCGATTTTTGTCGAGAAGATCCTCGGCGAAGGCGAAACCCTGCGCGAAGACTGGCAAGTGGACGGCACCACGGGCTACGAATTCATGAATCAGCTGTCGCTGTTGCAGCACCAGCCCGAAGGCTTTGAGCCCCTGGCCGAGCTGTGGACGCGCCTGAGCGAGCGGCCTTCGGCCTTTATCGAAGAGGCCCGCCTGGCGCGCCAACAGATCCTCAACGGCTCCCTGGGCGGCGATTTCGAAAGCGTGGCCCAGGCGCTGCTGCAAGTGGCGCGCGACGACGTGATGACCCGCGACCTGACCCTCGGCGCCATCCGCCGTGCATTGCAGGAGTTGATCGTGCACTTCCCGGTGTACCGCACCTACATCAGCGCCCGTGGCCGTAGCGCCGCCGATGACAAGGTGTTCCAACAGGCCATGGACGGCGCGCGCAGCACGTTGAGCGAAGGCGACTGGCCAGTGCTCGACCACCTGCAAAAATGGCTCGGCGGCCAGCCGTGGCGTGATCGCCCAGTGGGGCGCGAGCGCAAGATTCTCAAACATGCCTGCGTGCGCTTCCAGCAGCTCACTTCCCCGGCCGCCGCCAAGGCCGTGGAAGACACCGCGTTCTATCGCTCGGCGGTGCTGCTGTCGCGTAACGATGTGGGTTTCAGCACCGAGCAATTCAGTGCGCCGTTGGCCGACTTCCATCAGGTCAACCAACAGCGCCTGCTGGCGTTCCCGGACAACCTGCTGGCCACCGCGACCCATGACCACAAACGCGGCGAAGACACCCGCGCGCGCCTGGCGGTGCTCAGTGAGTGCGCGCCGTGGTATGTGGCTCAAGTTGAACAGTGGCGCAGTCTGGCCGCCCCGCTGCGCGACGATGCCTGCGCGCCGTCGGCCGGTGATGAGCTGATCCTCTATCAAGTGCTGGTGGGCAGTTGGCCGCTGGATCTGGACCCTGGCGCGTCGCTGGAGACTTACCAGCAACGCCTGTGGCAGTGGCAGCAAAAAGCCCTGCGCGAAGCCAAGTTGCAAAGCAGCTGGAGCGCGCCCAACGAAGCTTATGAACAAGCGGTCGAAGCCTTCCTGTCGCGCCTGCTGTTGACCGAAGCCGGTCGCCCGTTGCGCACCGCGATTGCCGCCGCAGCCCAAGCCATCGCTCCGGCCGGCGCCCTGAATGGACTGGCGCAAACCTTGCTTCGCATAACGGTGCCGGGTGTACCGGACTTGTACCAGGGCGCCGAGTTCTGGGACTTCAGCCTGGTGGACCCGGACAACCGTCGTCCGGTGGACTTCAACGCACGGCAACAAGCGCTGAACACCCCGCCGGGCACCGATCAACTGCTGACCCACTGGCACGACGGGCGCATCAAACAGGCGTTGATTGCCCAGGTGTTGGGCTTGCGCAGCGCCCAGCCCGAACTGTTCCGCCACGGCAGCTACACACCGCTGGAGGTACTCGGTCAACACGCCGACCGCGTGGTGGCGTTCAGCCGCGAACACCAGGGCAAACAGCTGGTGGTGGTGGTACCACGCTGGTCCCATGCGCTGCTTGAAAACGGTGTGCAGCCGCTGATTCCTGCGCAGGTTTGGGGCGATACCCGGGTGAAATTACCGTTCGCCGCGTCAACGCAAAACTGGAAGGGACTTTTTCAAACAGGCGCAGTCACACCAAACAAGGAGCTGTTGATCAGCACTGCCGTGGGGGAATTCCCGGTCAATGTCTTTATCAATTCTGATGATCAAGAAAGCTGAACATTTTCTGTGAGGAGCATTGCGATGAGCACTGAAGACAAACGTATCCGCGAATTGGCGCATCAGATCTGGGAGTCCGAGGGTAAGCCCCATGGTCAGGACGCACGTCATTGGGAGATGGCGCGCAAGCTGGCCGAATCCGAAGCCTTGACGCCGAGCAAGCCCAAGCCGGCCGCCAAGCCTAAAGCCACCGCCAAGCCTGCGGCAAAGCCCAAGCCCGCTGCGGCAGCAAGCAAGCCCGCCGCACCGGCGACCAAGAAACCTGCGGCGCCGAAAAAGCCCAAGCCGTAACCAGCCTTTCGACGCCCAACCCTCCCGCCGACGCTGTCGGCGGGGGTTTAACTTCACACTCGATCTCGTTCGCTGAAAATTCGTCAGCACGGCCGCTCTCGGCCCGAAAAAAGACCCCTTGCAGGAGCAACACCACCATGAGCAAACCGGATAAAACCCCATCGACGCCGGGCAGTGAGCCGTCGCGGATTCGTGAAGGTTTGCCCTTCCCCCTCGGCGCCACCTGGGATGGCCTGGGCGTCAACTTTGCGCTGTTCTCGGCCAACGCCACCAAGGTCGAACTGTGCCTGTTCGACGACAGCGGTGAAGTCGAACTGGAGCGCATCGAGCTGCCGGAATACACCGATGAAATCTTCCACGGTTACCTGCCCGACGCCCACCCTGGGCTGATTTACGGCTACCGGGTATACGGCCCTTACGATCCGGCCAACGGTCACCGCTTCAACCACCACAAATTGCTGATCGACCCCTACGCCAAACAGTTGGTGGGCGAACTCAAATGGTCCGAAGCGCTGTTCGGCTACACCATCGGCCACCCGGATGACGACCTGAGTTTCGACGAACGCGACAGTGCGCCCTTCGTGCCCAAGTGCAAGGTGATCGACCCGGCCCATACCTGGGGCAACGACCAGCCGGTGCGGGTGCCATGGGACCGCACGATCATTTATGAAACCCACCTGCGCGGCATCAGCATGCGTCACCCGTCCGTGGGCGAATCGGTGCGTGGCACCTGCGCCGGCCTGATGGAAGACGATGTGCTCAAGCACATTCGCCAACTGGGGATCTCCTCGGTCGAGCTGCTGCCGGTACACGCCTTCGTCAATGACCAGCATCTGCTGGAAAAAGGCATGACCAACTATTGGGGTTACAACAGCATCGCGTTCTTTGCCCCCGACCCACGCTACCTGGCCAGCGGCAAAATTGCCGAGTTCAAGGAGATGGTCGCGCACCTGCACGAGCAGAAGCTGGAAGTGATCCTCGACGTGGTCTACAACCACACCGCCGAAGGCAACGAGCGTGGCCCGACCCTGTCCATGCGCGGCATCGACAACGCCTCCTACTATCGCTTGATGCCCGATGACAAGCGCTTCTACATCAATGATTCCGGCACCGGCAACACCCTCGACCTCAGCCACCCATGCGTGCTGCAAATGGTCACCGACTCCCTGCGCTACTGGGCCACGGAAATGCATGTGGACGGTTTCCGCTTCGACCTGGCGACGATTCTCGGGCGTTATCGCGACGGTTTCGACGAGCGCCACAGCTTCCTTGTGGCCTGCCGTCAGGACCCGATACTGCGCCAGCTGAAAATGATTGCCGAACCCTGGGACTGCGGCCCCGGCGGCTACCAAGTGGGCAACTTCCCACCGGGCTGGGTGGAATGGAACGACCGTTTCCGCGATACCGTGCGCGCCTTCTGGAAAGGCGATGACGGCCAATTGGCGGACTTCGCCGGGCGTATGACGGCGTCGGGCGAAATGTTCAACCATCGCGGGCGCCGGCCGTACAGCTCGGTGAACTTCATCACCGCCCACGACGGTTTCACCCTGCACGATTTGGTGTCGTACAACGACAAGCACAACGAAGCCAACGACGAAAACAACCAGGACGGCAGCAATAACAACCTGTCCTGGAACCATGGCGTCGAAGGCCCTACCGACGACCCGGAAATCAACGCCCTGCGCCTGCGCCAGATGCGTAATTTCTTCGCCACCCTGCTGCTGGCCCAAGGCACGCCGATGATCGTCGCCGGTGACGAGTTCGCCCGCACCCAGCACGGCAATAACAACGCCTATTGCCAGGACAGCGAGATCGGTTGGGTCAACTGGGACCTGGATGACGACGGCAAAGCCCTGCTCAAGTTCGTCAAGCGCCTGATCAAGCTGCGCCTGGCCTATCCCATCCTGCGTCGTGGCCGCTTCCTGGTGGGCGATTACAACGAAGACATCGGCGTGAAGGACGTCACTTGGCTGGCGCCGGATGGCAACGAAATGAGCACCGAGCAATGGCAAGACAGCAATGGTCGTTGCCTGGGCATGTTGATGGATGGCCGCGCTCAGGAAACCGGTATCCGCCGCGCTGGCGCAGACGCCACCTTATTGCTGGTGGTCAATGCCCACCATGACATGGTCAATTTCCGTCTGCCGCCGGTGCCCGAAGGTGAGTTCTGGACCTGCCTGCTGGACACCAACGACACGACGATCAAGGCTCAGGAGCGCTTTAACTTCGATCACGAGTACGCCGTAACCGGCCGCTCACTGCTGCTGTTCGAATTGCAGCGCGACGACGAGGTGTGAGATGAACTGGCAGGGAAGCCTGGATAGCGGCCGTGCTTATGCCGACACCGAGGCGCTCGGCGCAGCCCTGAGGGCCTTGGTGGCCCAAGGGCTGGACCGGTTGCCGCTACCCGGCGGCGGCCAGACCCTGGAGCGGTTCAGGCATCTGGCCGATGTGGCCGCGCACGACTTGCGCCTGTGCAAGTTGTTCGAAGGCCACACCGATGCCTTGGCGATCATGGCCGAACTCGGCAGCCCCCCGGCGCCCCAGTACAGTACCTGGGGCACATGGGCCGCCGAACCGCCCATGGCCAAGGTGCGTGTACAACACGACGGCCATTGCTTGCGGGTGCAAGGGCGTAAAGCCTGGTGCTCCGGCGCGGCGGTGGTCAGTCATGGATTATTGACCGCCTGGGATGAGCGGGACCGCCAGCAATTGGTGGCAGTCCCCATGCAACAACCAGGCGTGTGTGTGACCGATCAAGGCTGGCATGCCGTGGGCATGGCGGCCACCGGCAGTGTCGAGGTTGTCTTCGACAATGCCAGCGCTGTTGCCGTGGGTGGGCCTGGCGACTACCTCGCCCGCCCCGGTTTCTGGCAAGGCGGCGTCGGTATCGCGGCGTGCTGGTACGGCGCGGCGCAGCTACTGGGCCAAGTGCTGCAGCAGTACTGTGCGCGGCGCGCCGAGCCCCATGCCCTGGCGCACTTGGGCGCAGTGGACAGTGCGCTACACGCCGCCGCCTGCGTGTTGCGCGACGCTGCCGAACGCATCGACCGCGCGCCCAAGGCCGACGCCAGGGAGCTAGCCCAACGGGCCCGCGCCTGCATCGAGGACACCGTCGAGCAGGTGATCCGCCATGTCGGCCGTGCAGTCGGTGCAGGGCCATATTGCCAGGACCCGCACATGGCCCAATTGATGGCGGATCTGCCGGTGTATGTGCGCCAGAGTCATGCCGAACGCGACCTGGCAGCCCTGGGCGAATGGGTCGCCGGCCAATCCAACGAGAGGTGGCAGCTATGAAAGCCAACCCGATCGTCGGCCAGGGCACGCCGTTGCAGCACTGGCAGACGTCACCGCGCCTGGCGGCGTTGCCCCCTATCAGCGTTGAGGAATTGGTCCCGGAAGGCCATCGCGCGGTGATTATCGCGCCCCATCCGGACGACGAAGTGCTGGGGTGCGGCGGGCTGTTGCAGGGCCTGGCGGCGCTGGAGCGGCCGATCCAATTGATCTCGGTGACCGACGGCAGTGCCAGCCACCCTGGCTCGCAACGTTGGCCGGTGGAGCGATTGAGCGTGGTGCGCCCGCAGGAGTCGGCCCAGGCCCTGCATCGCCTGGGGGTGCCGCTGCACAGTCTGAAATGGCTGCGCGCAGGCTTCAGCGACAGCCAAGTAGCAGCGCGGGAGGACGAGTTGGTGGGGTTTATTCAGCGCTATCTCAAGCCCACCGACGTGCTGTTCACAACGTGGCGCGAAGACGGCCATTGCGATCACGAAGCGGTGGGCCGCGCCAGCGCCAAAGCCGCCGAAGCAGTGGGCGCGCGACTGTACGAGTTGCCGGTATGGACCTGGCACTGGGCAACCGCCGAAGACGCCCTGGTGCCCTGGCACCGCGCGCGCAAAATCCCCCTGACCTGTGCAGCGGTGGCGCGCAAGCGTCACGCCATCCATGCGTTCGCCAGCCAACTGGAGGGTGATCCGCAGATCGGCTTGCCGCCGGTGCTGGCCCCCTATGTGGTGGAACGCCTGCTGCAACCCTTTGAAGTGGTATTCGTATGAGTGTGGCCACCCGGTATTTCGATCAACTGTTCGCCGACAACGATGACCCCTGGGCCTTTCGTCAGCGTTGGTACGAGCGGCGTAAACGCGCCCTCACCCTGGCCCTGCTGACCAAGCCGCGCTACGCCTCGATCTTCGAACCTGGCTGTGCCAATGGTGAGCTGAGCGTTGAGCTGGCCGCGCGCGGCGATCGTTTGTTGTGTTGCGACACCGCCGCGGCCGCCGTGGCGCTGGCGCGTACTCGGTTGCTCGGATTTACCCATGCCCAGGTACACCAAGGCCGTTTGCCGCAAGAGTGGCCGGCGGGCCAATTCGACCTGATCGTGCTCAGCGAACTGTGTTACTACCTGGACGCCGATGACTTGGGCCGCGTGATCGAGTGCGCGCTGGCCAGCCTGACTGCCGACGGGCAGATCCTCGCCTGCCATTGGCGCCCGCCCATCGACGGTTGCCCGCTAACCGCCGAGCAGGTGCATGCCATGTTGGACCAACGCCTGGGCATGCCCCGTGTGGCCAGCCACCCAGAACAGGATTTTCTCCTCGACCTGTGGAGCCGCGACGGTACCTCGGTCGCCACCCTTGAGGGCTTGCGATGATCGGCATTCTGATCCCGGTGCATAACGAACAAGCGCTGTTGGCCGAGTGCCTGGATGCCGCATTGATTGCCGCGCGGCACCCGGACTTGCTGGGCGAACCCGTGCAGGTGCTGGTCATGCTCGACAGCTGCAGCGACGCCAGCGCCACCATCGCCCAGACGTACCCCGTGCAGTCTCTGGAGGTGCATGCGCGCAATGTCGGGCATGCCCGTGGCGTCGGCGCGCGGCATTTGTTGAATCAAGGCGCACGCTGGATCGCCTGCACCGACGCCGACAGCCGCGTGGCACCGGACTGGCTGGCCGCGCAGTTGGCGTTGAACGTGGACGCGGTATGCGGCACGGTCACGGTGGATGCCTGGAGCGAGGGTTTCGATCCGGCCGCCCAGATTCGTTATCACCAGGGTTACGAAGCACGGGACGGCCATCGGCATATCCACGGCGCCAACCTTGGGGTAAGCGCCGGTGCTTATGTGCGCGCCGGTGGGTTCGAGCCCCTGGCCTGTCATGAAGACGTACATCTGGTACGCGAACTTGAGCGCTGCGGGGCATCCATCGCGTGGAGCCACCGCCCGCAAGTGATCACCAGTGCACGCCTGGACGCCCGTGCCAGGGGCGGTTTCGGCGACTTTCTGAAGAGCCTGGTGCTGGCTTCTTGAAAAAAAAACCGGGCCTGCCTGAAAACCGCCGCAACCTTGTCTATGCTCATGACGCCTTGCTGGTAATTCAAGGTTGGATTGCCAAGCACCCATCACGGCGGAGTCTGTGGTGAGGATAAAAGAGTCGTGCCGTCAACGGCTGACGACCGCGCATCAACCGACAAGGATGTGACATCCATGAAGCCTGCCTCTCTGAGCGAAGGCCGTCGCGGCCCTCCGCAAATCTGGAACAGTGCGCCGCAGTTGGCGCTGCTCGCCCCGGTCGCGCCGTCCACCCTGGTGCCGCCTGGCGCACGCGTGGTGATCATCGCGCCCCACCCTGGGGACGAAGTTCTTACCTGCGGTGGTTTATTACAACTGTTCAGCAACCTGGAACACCCGCTGCAACTCATCTCCATTACCGACGGCAGCGCCAGCCATCCTGGCTCCCAAGTGTGGCCGGCTAGCCGTTTGAGCGTGGTGCGGCCCCAGGAAAGCGCTGAAGCGTTGCGCCGCTTGGGCATGCCATTGCACAGCCTGAAGTGGATTCGTGGCGGCTTCAGCGACAACGCACTGGCCGCCCGTGAACCGCAACTAAGCCAATTTATCGCGCGTTACCTGCACCCTGGCGACGTGGTGTTCACCACTTGGTGCAACGATGGCAACAGCGACCACGACAGCGTCGGCCGCGCCGCGGCCAGAGCCTGCGACCTAGTGGGTGCGCGGTTATATGAGGTGCCCGTCTGGGCCTGGCATTGGCCGGCCGCTGAAAGCGCGATGATCCCCTGGCAACGCGCGCGCAAAGTGCGCCTGAACACCTGGAGCGTCGCGCGCAAACTCCATGCCGCCCACGCCTATGCCAGCCAGTTGGCAGGCGACCCGCAGATCGGCCTGGCACCGATGCTGGCGCAGGTGCTGCTGGAGCGGATGCGCGAGCCTTATGAGATTGTGTTTGCCTAGCCAGACACTCGTCTATACCTGTTATTTCTGACAGTGGCGCCTCACGCGACGTGTGACTAAGGTGGAAAAAACTGCACAGGCTCAGATGCAGTCGAGAAAGCCATGCCAACCCTTTGCATTGGCCGGTGTTTTCGAACAGGTAACCCGTATTCCCTGCCTCGTATCGCTCATCACGTTGTCATGGCATGACCCGCCCCTAGCCTTCAGGCGATTGGGGCAAGCCCCTCTCGAACGAGGTCGGATCATGCGCACATGGAAACGCTCCTGGTTTTACTTGGGCATTGCCTCAACCTTTGCCCTGATCATCTTGCCCCCGCCTGCTCACGGCGCCTGCTCAATCAACAACACGGCGGGCGACGATATCTCCACCTGCGACAGCGGTACCGCTCCAGGCTTTGCCGACACCGGGGGTAATAACACTCTCAATATCAGCGGCTCGGGTCGGCTCACCAGTAACGTGACGTTCGGCGCCAACAACGATCTGGTGGACATTAACGGACCTACCGCAGGCATCACTGGCAACCTCTCCATGGGTGACGGCAGCAATATCTTCCGCTCCATCCTCGGCGATATCACCGGCTCGGTCAGCCAGGGCGGGGGCCGGGATATAGCGCAGATCAGCGGCGGCAACGTGCGTGGAGCCTTCACTCAGGGCGCCGGTATCGACGATTTTGCAATGAGCGGTGGCACTGTCGCGTCGCTCGCTCAGGGCGACGGACTCGACACGTTCAGCATGAGTGGCGGCACCATCACCGGCGCCTTCGAAGATGGGGACAACGCCAAGATGTCCGGCGGCACCATTGGCCGCGTCGACATGAAGCTGGATAACAATACGTTCGATATGTCCGGGGGCAGAATCATAGGCAACCTGGTGACCGGTTTCGGCCTGGACACCATTCTGATTTCGGGTACGGCCTTTGTAGGGGGCAATATCAGCGTTAGCGGCGGCGATGACAGGGTGGAAGTCTCAGGTGGCGACGTCAACGGACGCATACTGCTGAGCTTTGGTAATGACACTTTCGAGTGGTCGGGAGGCAATCTGCACTCTTTCGTACTGTTGGCCGATGGCGACGACAAAGCCCTGCTCAAAGGTCTGGTCAACACGCAACTGGCCCCTGTCCAACTGATCGACGGTGGCCTTGGCAATGACACGCTGACCTTGGACAACACCAAGGCCGCAGATCCGGGCTTGTTTCCCAATTGGGAAACCATCCAGTTGGACAACGGCTCGCAGTTGACACTGGGCGGCACGCTCACCTTGGGCGACAGCGCCACAGGCACCGGCAAACTGACAATCGACGGCGCCAGTCAACTGTTGGTGAACACCGGTGTGATCGCGCCGTTCACCGACGGCCAAGCCGTCAACGTCACCAACAGCGGCACCATCGATATGACCACCGGCAGTTCCAGTACCGCCGACAGCTTGACCATCAATGGCAATTACACCGGCAATGGTGGGCAGCTCTTGTTGCAAAGCAAGCTGGACGGCGACGGTTCGCCCAGCGACAAACTGGTGGTCAGCCAGGGCACGATGCAGGGCAATACGCTGATCAACGTCACTAACCTGGGCGGCACGGGGGCGGCCTCGTTACAGGATGGCATCCAGGTGGTGCAGGCCCTCAACGGTGCCACCAGCAGCGATACTGCCTTCACACTCGGCAAACCGGTGTCCGCTGGCGCCTTTGATTACTACTTGTTCAAAGGCGGCGTCACGGCGGGAACCTCAGAAAACTATTACCTGCGCTCAAGCATCCCACCCGTACCGATCGACCCGGTGATTATCGGCCCGTTGCCGGGGATCATCCCTGGCGAACCGCCGCTGCCGCCGAACCCCGGAGTCGACCCACTGCCCATCTACCGCCCGGAAGTGTCGGTTTATGCCGTGTTGTTCCCAGCCGTGCAACAGGTCGTTCAGGCCATACTGGGCACTTATCACGAACGCCTGGGCGACCAGCTTCAGCAACAGCAAACCGGCGCCTTCGCGGCCGGTTGGGGCCGGGTATATGGCAACAGCAGCCGACAAAGCTACGCCGGCACCGTCAGCCCAACGCTGGACAGTTCCGTGTCCGGATTCCAGGTGGGCACCGATGTCTACGCCGGCGTCCTCGACAACGGCTTGCAGCAGCGCGCCGGCTTTTTCGTCGGCCACAGCACCCTCAAGGGCGACGTCAAAGGCTTCAGTGACGCGCGCCAGGACCAGGACACCGGTAACACCACCTTGCGCGGCGACAGTCTGGGCGTGTACTGGACGCTGCTCGGCGCCAACCAGGCGTATCTGGATCTGGTGCTGATGGGCACACGCTTCGACGGTCACAATGAATCGGACCGTGGGGTGAAGATGAAGACCCGCGGGCACGACGTCACCGCCTCCGCCGAAGTCGGTTGGCCGCTGCCGATCAACGACACCTGGATTGCAGAGCCCCAGGCTCAGGTGATCATCGGCAAGACCAAGCTGGAACGGCAGAACGACGGGGTTTCCGATGTATCTTTCAACGCCGACACCCGCGTCACCACGCGCCTGGGCGTGCGCCTGCGCGGTGAGTATCAGGTCAGCGGTATGCCGTTCGAACCCTATGCCAGGGCCAATGTGTGGCACACCAGTGCGGGGCAGAACACCGTCACCTTTGATCACCTGACGGACATCGACACCGAGCAAAAGTCCACCACCCTGGGCCTCAGCGTCGGCGCGAGCCTGGAGGTGGCGAAAGGCATCAGCCTGTACAGCGAGGTCGGTTACAACCGCAATCTGGACAGCAATACCTTCAACGGGCGCCAAGGCACGCTGGGCCTGCGCATGGAGTTTTGACTAACCGGCGGCGCTGGCCGGCGCAGTGCCGGCCAACGGTTGTGGTCAACCCTTTCGGACGAGTGTGCGACCCTTCACTTCGTGCCCTCTTCATCTAAGTAGCGGCCAAACGCCACATGCGCCGATGTGAAAAATTCGTTAACTAATTCTTCCCTAAGGCTTTTTCCTACAGACTGAATCTGCCAGACTAACGCGAATAGTTCTCAACATATTTCTTATTAGCCACGGACGGCACTCGGGGAGAGTCAGTTTCATGTCTGTGCAATCACACGGCGGCAATGGTTTTTCACTCAGTCTGATGACATTGGCGGTCTGTCTGGCCACCACCCACCTGGCTTACGCCGCCGATGCAGAAGCACCGGCCACCACGCTGGAACTGGGCGCCACGCAAATTTCCGGCGAAGGCCAATTGGGCCAGACCACCGAAGGCACCCAGTCCTACACCACCGGCTCGATGAGTACCGCAACCAAGCTGCCACTGACCTTGCGCGAAACCCCGCAGGCCGTGACCGTGATCACCCGTCAGCGCATGGACGACCAGGCGATGACCAGCATCAACGACGTGGTCAACGCCACGCCTGGTCTGTTTCTGAACTACTCCGACGGCCCTGGTCGGCAGACCTACACCTCCCGGGGCTTCGACATCGATAACCTGATGTATGACGGTATCCCCAGTGGCTACAACGGCGCGTCGGTCGGTGCGCAGCCGAACCTGGCGATGTTCGACCGCGTTGAAGTGGTGCGCGGCGCCACCGGCCTGGTCACTGGCGCGGGCAACCCGTCGGCCGCCATCAATATGGTGCGCAAGCGCCCGCTGGATGAGCAGAAAGTCACCCTCACCGGCGCAGCCGGCAGTTGGGACGATTATCGCGGCGAACTCGACGCGTCCAGCCCGCTCAACGACAGCGGCACCCTGCGCGGCCGAGTGGTGACGTCGTACCGCGACGCCAACAGCTTTATCGACAAAGCCGAAAACAGTCACGGCCTGTTTTACGCTGTCACCGAAGCCGACCTGAGCGAAGACACCACCCTGACCTTGGGCTTCTCCAACCAGAAGGACAAAACCAACTACTTCTGGGGCGCCTCGATGATCGGCCAGGACGGCCATCACCTCGACCTGCCGCGCTCCTACAACCCCGGTACCGATTGGGAAAACAAGGATCAGGAAATCAACACGGTCTTCGCCGAACTGCGCCAGCGCCTGGCCAATGACTGGAACCTGCAAGTCAACGCCAACTATGCCGAACAGAACGCGCTGTTTTCCGGCTCGTACCAATCGCGCTGGGTCAACAACTCCCTGGCACGTACGGTTTACCAGGCCAAGTACGACGAAAACCAGGCAGGGGTCGACGCCTTTGTCAGCGGCCCGTTCCAGGCATTCGGGCGCAGCCATGAACTGGTGGTCGGCGCGAGTAAACGCATCTACGACATGACCACCCACAACTACAGCCCCTACGACCTCAACTGGCCACTCACCGCAGGCAAGCCGGATTTCGTCCATACCAACAACCAGCGCGAAGTCACCACCCAGGACAGCGTTTACGTCACCACACGCCTGAGCCTGGCAGACCCGTTGAAGTTGATCCTCGGCGGGCGCCTGGACTGGTACGACTACGATAACCGCGATGGCGACGGCGACTTCCACGTCACCCGCAACCTTACGCGCTACGCCGGCCTGATCTATGAGCTGGACGATCACCACTCGGTATACGTCAGCTACAGCGACATTTTCACCCCGCAAAAAGAAAAGGACACCGGCGCCGCGCCGCTCAAGCCCATCGTTGGCAAGAACTATGAGGTCGGCATCAAGGGCGAATACCTGGGCGGCGCGCTGAACGCTAGCGTTGCGCTGTTCCGCATCGACCAGGAAAACCGTGCTGTGCAGGTGGTGGTTCCGAACTGCCCGCAGGCTTCGTGCTCCCAGGCATCAGGTGAGATCCGCAGCCAGGGTATCGACTTCGAACTGCAAGGCGCATTGACCGAAAACTGGCAGGTCGGTGGTGGCTACACCTACGCACGCACCCACACCATCAAGGACGACGCCAAGCCGCAGTTGGTCAACAAGCAGTTCGATACCGACGTCCCGGAACACCTGTTTAAGTTGACCACCCGCTATAACTTCCAGGGCCCACTGGAAAAACTGCGGGTGGGCGGCAACATCTCCTGGCAGAGCCGCCTGTACAACGATATCCCGTTGGCCAACGGCAGCACCTACCGTCTGCAACAAGGCGCCTACGCCGTCACCGACCTGATGGCCGGCTACAAGGTCAACGACCACCTCGACCTGCAGGTCAACGCCAACAACATCTTCGACCGGCGCTACTACTCCACCATCGCCAACTCGGCGAGCTATGGCGGCGACGCCTACGGCAACCCGCGCAACATGATGCTCACGGCCAAGTACAGTTTCTGAGGCTCCAGGCAACACGCGTCGGCGGGCACCCCCGCCGACGCTAGCGCTGACGGCGGCAACGCATCAGCGTTGCCCGCACCACCAGCTTGTGAAATGGGCGAATCAGCAGAATGTAGATACGCCCCAGCCGGTTGTGGGTGTGTACCGCCGTCGTGGCAATTAGCACTTCACCCTGCTCGTCGCGCCGTCGAAGCAGCGAAAGACGAAAATCCAGGTGGCTGTCATTTTCCCCCAGCACCATCTCGTCAGCGCTTTGCTCCAGCACGGGGAAAAAGTCGATATGGGCTTTATCCGAATGGGCGCGACGCACCTCGCCAGAGGTCCGCACGCCCAACGGCCCCATCACACCATCGCGGATCGTGATCAGCACCTTGAACCACACAGGCGGCGAACCCAAGGCGCGTACGGCGAGGTCATTGATGGAGACGTCAGCCGCGTCGATAGGCACGACAAAACTATCAAGCAACTGCGCGTTCGCGTACCAGTCACGGATCAGGCTTTCTGGCGGTGGATCGATAGGCCGGGCAAGCAAGGTCATGTGAGGGGTCCCTGAATGAATGCAGCTGAGTCGTGAGCGTGGTCGGCAGTCCGGGCGCCATCGGGGGCAAGCCCCCTCCCACATTCAAAACGTTATCGATCGACCTGCTTGGCGTCGATAAACGGCACCGTACTGTTTGGCAGCATGGTGGTCGGCAGTACGCCGTTCCAGCGCTCGGCCTTGGTTAATTCGATCAGGTTCTGGTTGCTGGCCAGAGCCTTGGCGCGGGCCTGGATCGCGTCGGCTTCGGCGTTGCCGCGCAAGCGCGTGGACTCGGCATCCGCCTTGGCCTGGGCCAATTGCGAGTCAGCCTCGGCTTGGGCCTGGGTCACCCGGATCTGCGCCTGCACCTGCTCGGTCTGCAGCATTTGCTCGCGGGTTTTGACTTCCACTTCGGCTTTCATGCGCAAGGCAATCGAACGCTCGTAGTCATCGCTGAAGTCGATGTTTTCGATCTGTACGCCGTCGATCACCACTGGCCCGACCACCGAATCGCGGATGGCCTTGGTCACATCCGCGACGAACTTGCCGCGATTCTGCACCGCCGACACTGCGTTGTACTGGCCGAATACGTTTTCCACCTGGGTCGGCACCTGACGGGCGATCAGGCGGTCGCGCACGCCATCCAAGTCCTTGTAACTGGTGTACACCTTGGCGACATCGCTGGTAGGGATGTGCCAGGACACCGAGACCTGCAACTTGGCGGTCTGCTGGTCCTTGCTGTACGCCTGGAGGTTGGCGTACTGGGTAGCCTGGCTTTGAATGCTGATAAACCGTACCGACTCAATGAACGGCAGCTTGAACGACAGGCCCGGCTCCACCACGCCTACCATCGCACCGTTACGCAACAGCACACCCCGCTCGGTCTCATCGACCGTGAACCAACTGGTGGCCAGAGACACCACCACGACCAAACCCACCGCTGCAGCGGCATAAGTAACCATTTTATTGTTCATCGAAACGTCGCGTCCCTTCGTTAAGTTGGCGGCACGATACCCTGAACCGCGTCCCAGGTGGGAGGATAACCAGGCAAATTTGCCGTACTGATAGCAGCGTCACAGTCCTGAAACTGCGCGTCGTGCTTGCCCCAAGCCCGCGTTATTCCGTCGTCAACGGACGGCCTATTGAAATACCCCGCTAGTGATACGTGTCCGCACCAGGAGCCGATCAATGATTCGCAAAGCACTGCCTTCCGACGCTCGGGCCATTGCCCAGGTGCATATCAACAGCTGGCAGCACGCCTATCGTGACCTGATGCCTGCCCATTACTTGGATTCACTGGACGCAACCCTGGCTCATCGCGAATCCAACTGGCGACGCGCGCTTGAGTTGGGAGAATCGAGCGTATGGGTGGCGCAACTGCACGAGCAGGTTGTTGGTTGGATCTGCGTGGGCGCCAGCCGTGACGAAGACTGTGTCGGGGGCAATGTGGGTGAGGTCGAAGCCCTTTACGTCGCCGCCGGCCATTGGCACACCGGCGTCGGGCAGGCCTTGTGGAACGCCGGTGTGCGAGCGCTGAAGGCGCAGGGGTTTGAGCGACTGACACTTTGGGTACTGAGCGGTAACGAACGGGCTCGGCGTTTTTATCGCCGGGTGGGCTGTATAGAGGAAATCGGCAGCCAGCGTCCGCTTGAGCGGGGTGGCGTCAAACTGGGAGAGGTGAGGTACGGCTTGTCCTTACCCGCACTATAAATTTGTGGTGTGCAGGCTTGCCCTGCGCTTGAAATGGATCTCCATCTGCCTCTACGCCTGGCAAGCGTTTTTCAATTGCCGCTGTGTGGGGTTGTTGTCGGCGGCGGCATCCGTGCTGCTGATGGCACGCTAGGCTTGAAGCGCGTGGTCTAGACTATCTCCACCCCTTCACCTTGGAGAACGAGCATGCCCAGCAAAATCACCCTCTGCCTCTGGTACAACGGCACGGCCGAAGAGGCGGCGCGCTTTTACGCCAAGACGTTTCCAAACAGCAGCGTAGACGCCATATACAAAGCACCGGGCGACTACCCGTCGGGCAAGCAAGGCGATGTGCTGACGGTAGAGTTCACCGTGATGGGCCTCCCGTGCCTGGGGCTGAACGGCGGGCCGATATTTCCTCAGACCGAGGCATTTTCGTTCCAGGTGGCCACGGATGATCAGGCCGAGACCGATCGCTATTGGCACGCGATCATCGACAACGGCGGTCAGGCCAGTGCCTGCGGATGGTGCAAGGACAAGTGGGGAGTCGTGGCAGATCACACCGCGGGCGTTGACCCAGGCGATCGCCCACCCCGACGCGGCCACCGCCAAGCGTGCCTTTGACGCGATGATGGGCATGGGTAAGATCGACATTGCTGCCATCGAAGCGGCCGTGAAAAAAACCTAAAGATTCACCCCCGGCGGCCGTCATCCTGGCATCCCCGAATGGACTCAATGAGGTTCTTGTGCGCGTTTTGACTTCTGTGTTGCTGGCCGGTGGCATCGCCACCCTGTCCGGTTGTGCCACCCAGTCCGGCAAAGTCGAGCAGATGCTCGCCGACACCCTGGCTCAACCATTGGTGGAGAACAGCATCATGCGCGAAGGCGACTTGCTCAGCTTCGAGCTGCTGATGCCCGACGCTACCGGCGGCGTGCGGCGCACTATGCAGTTCGAAGCGGCGTGCTCGTCCAAGCAATTGCACCTGCTGTACCTCGATGGTTCCCAACGCGTGTACCCGCTCAAAGCCGGGCGCTATACCGAGGCGCGCAAGCTGTCTGACACGCTGTATGCCACCTTGGCCGCCAACCAGACATTTGTCCGCGCCTGTGCTGAAACGCCCAAGCCCGACTGGCGCCTGGTCAGCAAAGATGCGCGCGATAACTGGGTACTGCTCGACGCCGCCAGCGTCAAGACTGTGCAGGGTGAAACCCGTTTCTGGGCCGCCTTCGATAACCCGACGGCGCTCAACGACCTGCCCTACGACGCACCTTATGCGCAAAAACGCCAGCACTTCGCGGTGTCCTGCTCCAACGGCACGTACAAGGAACTGGCCGGCTACGATCTGGACGTGCGCAACCGCGTGAGCGATGGCCGGGTCGACAGTTTCCCAACGCCACAGCCCATCGCGGGCAGCGACGCCGACTATGCGCTGTTGTTCGACACCGTATGCGTCACCCCCGAGAAAATCGCCAAGCTGGACCCCTTCAAGCCGCGCCTGAAAGCGCCGGCCGTCATCGCCCTGTCGTCGGTGCAGCCCCAGGTGCTGGCCGCGCTTGCACCCTTCAACCAGGACAAGCCCGCGCGCACCTTGAAGTATGTGCACTTCACCGGCACATCGACCCTCAAAGGCAAGACGTCCAACAGCACCAGCGAGCACTTCATCAGCCAGGACAAGGCCAGTGGTCAACTGCAGATCGTCCATCGCGGCGATGGCTATGAGTCCCAGTCGGTGAGCTGGCGCAACCTGGTCTCGCTGGTGTCGAAGACAACCTACGGCGGCACCGGTATGGCGGAAAGCTCGACCTTGACGCAGTTAAGCTTGACCGGCAATTGGCAGGCCCTGCCGGTCGGCGAAACCGTGGTCTACCAGACCACCCGCTCAACACTCAACAGCCTGGTGGGCAGCTATAACAAGGTGCAGATCAACCGCTGCGTCGTCGAACGCGAATTACCGGCCCGCGAACTCAACCCCAACCTGCTGGGGAATGCCAAGGCCTTGGCATGCCGCACCGATGACGATAAGTACAACCGCGTCGAACATGTGTACTACCTGAGTGATTACGCCTACTTCTACGAATCGAGCACGGACAAGAACGAGTTTTTCTACGCCGATACACGCATCGATAAGTTCGAATAACAGGTAACACTTCAGCGCTTGGCTTTGGGGCCGCTGCGCAGCCCAGCGCAAGCAAGCTTGCTCACCACAGGGAAGCGCGGTGCCACCAATCTTTGCTGAGTGGTTTCTTGTGCTGAGCGGTTTCTTTTGCCGCGCAGGCCTTTTGTGGTGAACAGACCTTTTGTGGTGAGCGGGCTTGCCCCGCGCTGGGCTGCGCAGCAGCCCTCGCCCATCCACCGCGTCCTTTCAGGTCAAACCCACCGCCTGGCTTTGGGGCCGCTGCGCAGCCCAGCGCAAGCAAGCTTGCTCACCACAGGGTGGCGCGGTGCCACCAATCTTTATGCTGACCACAGGGAATCGGGGCAAGACACACTCATTGCGGCGCGCCTGCTTTCTTTGGTGAGCAAACTGCGCAAAAGGCTTATCGGATGGACACCGCCGCTCGCGCGCTATGCAGTTTTTTATAGCTGTCGATCAGGCGCAAATGCCGGTCCAGCCCTTCGAGCTTCATGCTGGTCGGGGTCAGGCCATGGAAGCGCACGCTGCCGTTGACCGAGCCGATCACGGCGTCCATGCGTTCGTCGCCGAACATGCGCCGGAAGTTAACTTCGTAATCCGCCAGTTCCAGATCGTCGTCCAGTTCCATCTCCAGCACGGCGTTGAGCGCCTGGTAGAACAACCCGCGCTCGGCGGTGTTGTCGTTGTATTGCAGGAACATCTCCACGCACTCCTTGGCCTCTTCATATTGGCGCAAGGCGAGGAAGATCAGCAGTTTCAGTTCCAGGATGGTCAGTTGGCCCCACGCGGTGTTGTCGTCGAACTCAATGCCGATCAGGGTAGTGATGTCGGTGTAATCGTCCAATTCGCTTTCGATCAAGCGCTCAACCAACGCCTCAAGTTCTGCGTCGTCCAAGCGGTGCAGGTTGAGGATATCGGCGCGGAAAAACAGGGCCTTGTTGGTGTTGTCCCAGATCAGATCTTCCACCGGATAGATTTCCGAATAGTCCGGTACCAGAATCCGACAGGCCGTGGCGCCGAGGTGTTCGTACACCGCCATGTAGGACTCTTTACCCATGTTGTCGAGAATGCCGAACAACGTCGCCGCCTCCTCGGCGTTGGAATTTTCACCCTGGCCGGAGAAGTCCCATTCGACAAACTCGTAATCCGACTGCGCACTGAAGAAGCGCCACGACACCACGCCGCTGGAGTCGATAAAGTGTTCGACGAAGTTGTTCGGTTCGGTCACCGCCTGGGCTTCGAAGGTCGGCTGCGGCAGGTCGTTCAGGCCTTCGAAACTGCGGCCTTGCAGCAGTTCGGTGAGGCTGCGCTCCAGCGCCACTTCCAGGCTCGGGTGTGCGCCGAACGAGGCGAACACGCCGCCGGTGCGTGGGTTCATCAGGGTCACGCACATCACCGGGAATTCACCGCCCAAGGACGCGTCTTTGACCAGCACCGGGAAACCCTGGGCCTCCAAACCTTGAATACCCGCCAGAATGTTCGGGTACTTGGCCAGCACCTCGGCAGGCACGTCCGGCAGGGCGAATTCGCCTTCGATGATTTCGCGCTTCACCGCCCGCTCGAAGATCTCCGACAGGCACTGCACCTGGGCTTCGGCCAAGGTATTGCCGGCGCTCATGCCATTACTGAGGTAGAGGTTTTCAATCAGGTTGGACGGGAAATACACCACCTCGTCATCGGAGCGACGCACGAACGGCAGCGATACGATGCCGCGCTCCTCGTTGCCGGAGTTGGTGTCGAACAGGTGCGAGCCACGCAGTTCGCCATCGCGGTTGTAGACCTTCAGGCAATAGGCGTCGAGGATTTCCGGCGGCAGTTCATCGTTCGGGCCGGGCTGGAACCAGCGCTCATCGGGGTAATGCACGAACGCCGCGTTGGCCAGCTCTTCGCCCCAGAACTGGTCGTTATAGAAGAAGTTGCAGTTCAGCCGCTCGATGAACTCGCCCAGGGCCGACGCCAGAGCGCTCTCTTTGGTCGCGCCCTTGCCGTTGGTGAAGCACATCGGCGAGTGCGCATCGCGGATATGCAGCGACCACACGTTCGGCACGATATTGCGCCACGACGCGATTTCAATCTTCATGCCCAGGTCAGCCAGGATGCCGGACATGTTGGCGATGGTCTGTTCCAGCGGCAGGTCCTTACCGGCGATATAGGTACCGCCGTCGGACAACGCGCTGGGCATCAACAAGGCCTGGGCGTCGGCGTCGAGGTTGTCCACTTCTTCGATCACGAATTGCGGCCCGGCTTGCACCACTTTCTTCACGGTGCAGCGGTCGATGGAACGCAGGATGCCTTGACGGTCCTTATCGGAGATGTCCGCCGGCAACTCGACCTGAATCTTGAAAATCTGGTTGTAGCGGTTTTCCGGGTCGACGATGTTGTTCTGCGACAGGCGGATATTTTCGGTGGGGATATTGCGCGTCTGGCAGTACAGCTTCACGAAGTACGCCGCACACAGCGCCGACGACGCCAGGAAATAATCGAAGGGGCCCGGGGCCGAGCCATCGCCTTTGTAGCGAATGGGCTGGTCGGCAATCACCGTGAAGTCATCGAACTTGGCTTCAAGTCGGAGGTTGTCGAGAAAGTTGACCTTAATTTCCATACGGGCACACCAGAATAACGGGCTAAACAAAAATGGCCGCCATTATGGGGTTTTTCCTCGGGAAGTTTCAGGCTTTTGACCAGCGGCGGATCAATTGCCAAATGAATATTAACTTTTTGTGACTTGCCGCCGATGGAGTGGGCGCAACCAGGGAGTAGTCCGAATGCGCAACAATCAGCCCGTAACACAACGCGAGATTTCCCTCGCGCCGCAGCAGAAACTCATCTCCGCCACCGATGTGCAGGGCATGATCACTTACTGCAACGATGCCTTTGTCGAAATCAGCGGCTTTGAACGTGACGATCTGATCGGTGCGCCCCAGAACATCGTGCGTCACCCCGACGTACCGCCGGCCGTATTCGCGCACATGTGGAGCGCGCTCAAACAGGGCTTGCCCTGGATGGGCATCGTCAAGAACCGCTCGAAGAACGGCGACCATTATTGGGTCAACGCCTACGTCACACCGATATTCGACGGCAGCCGGGTGGTCGGTTTCGAGTCGGTGCGGGTCAAGCCCACTGCCGATGAAATCCGCCGCGCCCAGGCCCTCTATCAACGGATCAGCCAAGGCAAAACCGCTGTACCGCGCCAGGACGCCTGGCTGCCCCATCTATTGAGCTGCGTGCCCTATATGGCCAGCGGTATTGCCGGCAGCCTGGCCGGGTTGTTTCTCAGTGCGCCAGTGGCGGTCGCGGTCGCCGTGGCGGTGGCGGTGCCCATCGGCCTGCTTTGTTCGAGCGCGCGCCAAGGCAGCACCTTGCGCCTGCTGCAAGGGGTCGAGCCGTCCACCTCGGATGCGTTGATCGCGCAGATGTACAGCGACGCTCGCGGCCCGCAGGCACGTTTGGAAACCGCCTTCCAGAGCCAGAACGCGCGCCTGAAAACGTGCCTCACCCGCCTGCAGGACAGTGCCGAAAAACTCAGCGCCCTGGCCGCTCAATCCGACCAACTGGCTTCCGCCAGCTCCCGGGGCCTGGACCGTCAGCGCGTGGAGACCGAACAGGTCTCGGCCGCCGTCAACCAGATGGCCGCCACCACTCAGGAGGTCGCCAGCCATGTGCAACGCACCGCCGACGCCACCCAGCAAGCCAACGTATTGACCGGCCGTGGCCGCGACGTGGCGCGCGATACTCGCCAGGCCATTGAGCGTTTGTCGGCGGTGGTCGGCGAGACCGGCGTCACCGTGGCGCAACTGGCCCGCGACAGCGATGAAATCGGCAGCGTGGTCGATGTGATCAAAGGCATCGCCGACCAGACCAACCTGCTGGCACTCAACGCCGCCATCGAAGCAGCCCGCGCCGGTGAACAGGGGCGCGGCTTTGCCGTAGTGGCCGACGAAGTCCGTCAGTTGGCCCAGCGCACCACGCAATCGACCACTCAGATCCATGGGCTGATCACGCAGTTGCAGGCGTCCTCCAACAACGCCGTGCAGAGCATGCAGAACGGCCAGCGCCAAGCCCAGGAAGGCGTGGCGTGGGTGCTGGAGGCCGACCAGGCGTTGGTAGGCATCAGTGAGGCGGTGTCCCATATCACCGACATGACCACCCAGATCGCCGCCGCCACCGAGGAGCAAAGCGCGGTGGCCGAAGAGATCAGCCGCAATATCACCACCATTGCCGAGCTGGCCGATCAGACCTCGGTGCAGGCCCGCCAATCGACAACCCTGAGCAAGGAGCTGACCGACACCGCGTCGACTCAGTACGCGCTGGTCGAGCGGTTCAATCGCTAGGCCAAATCTGTAGTGGTGCGCGGGGATGCATCCAAGGCAGCGTCAAGGCTGCCGGCGATACATCCCCGTCAGGTAGTCGGGAAAGTCCGGCTCCGCGTTGTGCTTGATCACAGCAAAATCCTTTACCAACTGAATGTGATACGGGCCGGTGCCTTTGGCGGCCAAAGGCGCGCGCACGATGATCAGATTGTCGGTTTCCATGGGCACACGTTGTTGCGTGGTGACAATGGGTTTGCCGGTGCCGGTGTCGTTGAGGGTCACGCTGAATTCAGCCACTTCCCGGCCTTGGGCGTCGCGCTGCGGCAGGATCTTCAGGTCGAGGTCACCGTCGCGACCCAGGTAGTCGTCGCGCATCTGATAGTGGCCGCTGCGTTGGTCGCGGGCCACGTCGCCGTACTTGGCGTACTCCGGCTCGCGGTCCACGGCGTGCAATTGCACCGTCAACTCAGATGCGCCCTTCTTGCCGCTGCTGACCCAGGTACCGCTGTAATCGAACGGTTCGACGCTAGCGCGGGTGATTTGCCAGGTGCCGGTCTGATGCCCATCCTCGGTCGATTCGTGCAGGTAAACGAAGGGTTTGTCCTCGTAGTCGCCCATAGACCCCACCAGTTTGATCGGCTTGCCATTGCCACTTTTGGTGTAGCGCACTTCGCCGATCAGTACCTCGCCTTGCTGCTGATACCAGAGCTGCACCGGGATCTTGCCGTTGAGGGTGCCGGCGAGCATCTGTGGGTCTTCGTTGACCGGCCCTTCCAACCGAGGGGTTTCGTGCCATTGGCCGTCCTTCCATTCGCCAGTGGTGCGCAGCATGTAGCCCTTGGGCATGCTGGTGTCGTCATCGTCGCTGGCGGGGACTTCTTGTTGCGTATAGGCGCTGAGTCGTACCAGCTCGCCGTTGCGCATTTGCCAACGGCTGGCGCGGGTCCAGCAGCAGCCACGGTCGGTCTGCGAATGGATGATGCCGTCCTTGGGGGTGACCGAGAACATGCCGCCGGAGGTCCCGTTAGCCAGGTCCGTGAGGGGGCGGTTGAGCACCCAGCGCGGTTGCTGGGGGTCTTGCAGGTACACATCGTAGTTCGACTGAAAGCCTGCATCGGCGCCGTCGCCGTTGCGAATCGCCAGGTCCTGGCGGTCGTCCTGGTCGATATCGGCGAAATACACCACGCCGTTTTCGCCGACCAGGCGCCAGTCCAGGGTCTTGCCGTCGCCATCGAGCGGCACTCCGGCGGCGGGTGTGGAAAATTGCTGGAGGATCGCCAGGGAGGTTTTGTCGCGCAGCGTAATCAGCGCCGGCGCCAGTTGCTGCAAGTCCTGCGGCACATCCGGGAACAGCACTTCGACAAGAAACTGGCCGCTGGGGTCATTCAGCGAAAACGAGCGGGGTTCGGCCATGGCCGTGGCCGCGAACATCGTAGAGACAAGCACTGCGCTGACGAGCGAACGCATGTAAAGCATCCTTGCTGAAATCCGGGGGCCGCAGTGTAAAGGCAAACCGTGAACAAATCGCTGATGGCGCGCGGTGCGCTGCTATGTTGCGTGTTTCTGACGCGAAGGGGATGCCATGGAACCGTTAGCCGACAACAAGCCCCACACAGATAAAACTGTGGGAGGGTCTTGCCCCCGATGGCGGCGTGTCAGTTGGCTTATCCATTACTGAGCCAGCCTGATCGGGGGCAAGCCCCCTCCCACATTCGGCTCTGTGCTGTCTGGGCTCATTGCGTTTCAAAGGCTAGGTTTGCAGCAGTCCAGCTCCACCCCGACTCAAACCCGGCACAGATAAAACTGTGGGAGGGGGCTTGCCCCCGATGGCGGCGTGTCAGTTGGCTTATCCATTACTGAGCCAGCCTGATCGGGGGCAAGCCCCCTCCCACATTGGGCTCTGTGCTGTCTGGGCTCATTGTGTTTCAAAGGCTAGGTTTGCAGCAGTCCAGCTCCGCCCAGCACCAAGCCAGATGCAGATAAAAACTGTGGGAGGGGGCTTGCCCCCGATGGCGGCGTGTCAGCTGGCTTATCCATGACTGAACCAACCTGATCGGGGGCAAGCCCCCTCCCACATTGGGCTCTGTGTAGCTCCGGATTCAGCAGGACACTTGCACCTCCACCACCCCACCCTTCAACCGCGCCGGCCATACCCGCAGGCGTTGGTGCGGGGTTTCCAGGCACTGGCCGTCCTGCAAGCGGTAATGCTGTTTGTAGATCGGCGCGGCCACCACCAGCTCGCCCTTGATGTTGCCCACCATGCCACGGCCGATCACGTTGGCGCCGGACTCCGGGTCGTGGTTGTCGATGGCGTAGAGCGTCTGCGCTTCGGCGTCAGGCAGGTAGAACAGCGCGACTTGCGCGCCATCAAGCCACACCACCACGCCGGAATTGCGGACCAGGTCGCGCTCATGGCAGACGTTTTTCCAAATGGCAAGTGTGCGTTGGGTATTGGACTGGCTCATCAGGCAAGCTCCTCGGTGACAGCAATCAAGTTGAGTTCGGCGGCCATGATCGGGCGGCGCTGGCCGCGTTCCTGGACGAAGTGGATGTCCGGGTCTGGGCGCTTGTCGTTGACGAAGGTGCGGAAGCGTTTGAGTTTTTCCGGGTCCTTGAGGGCGTTGGCCCATTCGCATTCATAGCGGTCGACCACCAGTTGCATCTGCGCTTCCAGCTCGGCGCCCAAACCCAGGCTGTCGTGCAGGATCACGTCCTTGAGGAAATCCAGCCCGCCTTCCAGGCTTTCGCGCCAGACCGAAGTGCGTTGCAGCTTGTCGGCGGTGCGGATGTAGAACATCAGGAAACGGTCGATGTAGCGGATCAGCGTGGCGTCGTCGAGGTCGGTGGCGAACAGTTCGGCATGGCGCGGGCGCATGCCGCCGTTGCCGGCGATGTAGAGGTTCCAGCCCTTCTCGGTGGCGATCACGCCCACGTCCTTGCTCTGGGCTTCGGCGCATTCGCGGGTGCAGCCGGACACCGCGAACTTGAGCGTGTGCGGCGAGCGCAGGCCCTTGTAGCGGTCCTCGATCAGCAGCGCCATTTTCACGCTGTCTTGCACGCCGTAACGGCACCAGGTGCTGCCGACGCAGGATTTGACCGTACGCGTGGACTTGCCATACGCATGCCCCGTCTCGAAACCGGCGGCGATCAACTCGCCCCAGATATCCGGCAGTTCGTGCAGTTGCGCGCCGAACAGGTCGATGCGCTGGCCACCGGTGATCTTGGTATAGAGGTTGTATTTCTTCGCCACCTCGCCGATCACGATCAGCTTCTCAGCAGTGATCTCGCCCCCCGGAATCCGTGGCACCACCGAGTAGGTGCCGTTCTTCTGCATATTGGCCATGAACGTGTCGTTGGTGTCCTGCAACGGCACCAGCGACGGGTCCATGATCGGCTGGTTCCAGCACGATGCCAGGATCGAGCCCACCGCCGGTTTGCACACATCGCAACCGGTGTGGCCACGGCCATGTTTGGCCAGCAGTTCGTCGAACGTGATCACCCCCTCCACGCGCACCAGGGCGTACAACTCCTGGCGGGTATAGGCGAAGTGTTCGCACAGACTCTTGTCGACACTGACGCCACGGGCCACCAGCTCATGTTCGAACACCTGCTTAAGCAGCCCGGCGCAGCCACCGCAGCCGGTGCAGGCTTTGGTCTGCGCCTTGAGCACGCCGAGGTCGCCGCAGCCGCCATCGATGGCCGCACAGATCGCGCCTTTGGTGACGTTGTGGCACGAACACACCGTGGCCGATTCCGGCAACGCACCAGGGCCGAGGGTCGGTGCGCCGGCCGACGACGGCAGGATCAGGCTGGCGGGCTCGGCCGGCAAGGCGATGCCGTTCTGCAGATATTGCAGCAGCGTGTCGTAGTAGCTGTTGTCGCCGACCAACACCGCGCCGATCACCTGCTTGCCGGCCGCGTCCACCACCAGGCGGCGGTAGCTGGCGGTGGCCTCGTCGATAAACTGATAGCTGCGCGCGCCCGGTGTGTGGGCGTGAGCATCGCCGATGGAGCCCACATCCACGCCAAGCAACTTGAGCTTGGTGGACATATCCGCGCCTACAAACGGCTCGGCGCCCTGCCCGCACAGCAACGCCGCCACGCCACGGGCCATCTGGTAGCCGGGCGCAACCAGGCCGAACAGCCTGCCGTTCCACGAGGCACACTCGCCGATTGCATAGATATGCGGGTCGCAGCTCTGGCATTCGTCGTTGATCGCCACCCCGCCGCGCGGACCGATTTCCAGCCCGGCCTGGCGCGCCAGGGCGTCCTGGGCGCGGATACCGGCGGAAAACACGATAAGGTCGGTTTCCAGAAATTCGTCGTTGGCGAAATTCATGCGATAGCGGTATTGCTCACCGGCGCTGATCGATTGCGTGGCACGGGACAAATGCACGCCGACGCCCAGCCGTTCGATCTGCGCCTTGAGCGCCAAACCGCCGAAGTCATCCAGTTGCACCGGCATCAGGCGCGGCGCGAATTCCACCACATGGGCTTCCAGGCCGAGGCTTTTAAGGGCGTTGGCCGCCTCCAGGCCGAGCAATCCACCGCCGACCACCACGCCGCGCCGCGCATTGGCAGCGGCGGCACGAATGGCGTCTAGGTCTTGCAGGGTGCGGTACACCAGGCGCGAGTCACCTTCGGCGCCTTCGATGGGCGGCACAAACGGGTACGAACCGGTGGCCAGCACCAGTTTGTCGTAGGTCACGCGGCCCTGGGCGGTGACCACCTGGCGCTGGGTGCGGTCGATGTCCAGCACTTGCACGCCAAGGTGCAAGGTCACCCCCGGCGTCTGGTACAACGCCGCGTCGGATAACGCCAGCGACTCGGCATCGCGGCCGGTGAAGTACTCGGACAAATGCACGCGGTCATAGGCACGCATCGGCTCTTCGCTGAACACATGCAGTTGGTAGTGATCCAGCGCGCCGCGTTCGATCAACTGCTCCACGCAGTGATGACCGACCATGCCATTGCCGACGACGATCAGGGTTTGCAGCTGGTTCAAACTGGCGTTATTGGCGTTCATATAAGCACCCGACAAAGCTCATCACGGTTTGAAAAAAAGCAAAAAAAAACGCCTGAAACCTTACGGTTCCAGGCGTCTTTGCCTGTTCTTATACGGTTGGCATCGGACGACTTCGCCGATTCCACCGCTATTGCCCATGTTGTCGATCGTCGTTGACCGAAGGGGGTTGTCGGGGATCTTGCAGGCTCTGTGCCAACCTGTCGCGACCCCGTACTCACGGCATCTACACCAGTTCAACCCTTGCGATCACGCCTCCAACTGGTGCGCGGCGCGTCATAAAAGGGCACGGTACGCTTGCTCCCGCGCGTCGGCACAACCGCAGCAAGCGCCGTCGGCACCGTCAGTAAGGCCTGTGCAGGAACATGGCGCGCCGCTTGCTAGGTACAGCGCAACAGAGCAGTCAACGCTGATTGCCCATCCACGACAAAGGCGCCGTGTAATCCCCGTTTCCAACGGAGGGTTACGCGGCGCTTTTTTTTGCCGGGCAGAAAAGGTTCGAGGGTTATCGATGGCAAACCAACACGTACGCAGTGTGTGCCCCTATTGTGGCGTGGGCTGCGGCATCGTCATGCAGGTCCAGGACAACACAGTGGTCAAGGTGATCGGCGACCCTGACCACCCCACCAACGCCGGGCGCCTGTGCACCAAGGGCACTACCTGCGGGCAAGCCATCGCCGAGTCCGGGCGCATGGAAAACGCTTACTTGCGCCAGGCCCGCGACCGTGACCCAGTACGCATCGCCATGGACGAGGCCATCGCCAAGACGGCCGGGCGCCTGCGCAACGTGCTGGAGCGACATGGCCCCGATGCCTTGGCGTTTTACGTCTCCGGGCAGATGTCACTGGAGGCCCAATACCTGGTCAACAAGTTGGCCAAGGGTTTTGTGGGCACCCGCCATATCGAATCCAATTCACGGCTGTGCATGGCCAGCGCCGGCAGCGGCTACAAACTGTCCCTGGGTTCCGACGGGCCGCCGGGCTCCTATGAAGACTTCGACCGCGCCGACCTGTTCTTCGTAATCGGCGCCAATATGGCCGACTGTCATCCCATCCTGTTCCTGCGCATGATGGACCGGGTCAAGGCCGGGGCGAAGTTGATCGTGGTCGACCCACGGCGCAGCGCCACCGCCGACAAGGCGCACCTGCACCTGCCGATCAACCCCGGCACCGACCTCGCATTGCTCAACGGCTTGCTGCACCTGCTGGTGAAAAACGGCCACACCGACCCGGCCTTTATCGCCACCTTCACCGAGGGTTGGGAGGCCATCCCCGCGTTCCTGGAGGACTATTCGCCGCAGCAGGTCGCCGCCATCACCGGCCTGGCCGAAGCCGACATTCGCCAGGCCGCCACCTGGATCGGCGAGGCCGCCGAGTGGATGAGTTGCTGGACCATGGGCCTCAACCAGAGCACCCATGGCACCTGGAACACCAACGCGCTGTGCAACTTGCACTTGGCCACCGGCGCCATCTGCCGCCCGGGCAGTGGGCCGTTTTCCCTGACCGGCCAACCCAATGCCATGGGCGGGCGCGAGATGGGTTATATGGGGCCGGGCCTGCCGGGGCAACGTTCGATGCTGGTAGACGCCGACCGCGCCTTTATCGAAGACCTGTGGCAGATCCCCGCCGACCGCCTGCCGCGTCAGGCCAGCGACGGCACCGTGGCGATGTTCGAGCAAATGGCCGCCGGGCAGATCAAAGCCTGCTGGATCATCTGCACCAACCCGGTGGCCAGCGTGCCGAACCGACAAACCGTGATCGATGGGCTGCAGGCCGCCGACCTGGTGATCACCCAGGACGCGTACCTCGACACCGAAACCAACCGCTATGCCGACATCCTCTTGCCCGGCGCGCTGTGGGCCGAAGCCGAAGGGGTAATGATCAACTCCGAGCGCAACCTGACCCTGATGCAACCAGCCGTACAGCCGCCGGGCGACACCCTGGCCGACTGGCAGATCATTGCCCGCGTCGCCTGTGCAATGGGCTATGCCGAGGCGTTCACCTACGCCGACGCCAGTGAGGTGTTCGAAGAACTCAAACGTGCCTGCAACCCCGCCACCGGCTATGACCTGCGCGGCGCCAGCTATAAGCGTCTGCGCCAGACACCGCTGCAATGGCCGCTGGCATCGGCCGAGTCGGCGCCACGCAACCCGATCCGCTACCTCGCACACGGCACGCTGCGCTTCGCCACCGCCAGCGGCAAAGGTCAGTTCTTCGCGCGCCCGCACCTGCCACCTGCGGAGCTGCCCGACGATGTCTTCCCGTTCGTGCTCAACACCGGGCGCTTGCAGCACCAATGGCACACCCTGACCAAGACCGGCAAAGTCGCCACGCTGAACAAACTCAACCCCGGCCCCTTTGTCGAGATCCACCCCGATGACGCCGCGCGCCTGGGCCTTCAGACCAAGCAGCCAGTGCAAGTGCGTTCGCGGCGCGGCTACGCGGTATTGCCTGCGTTGATCAGCGACCGCGTGCAACTGGGCCAATGTTTCGCGCCCTTTCACTGGAACGACGTGTTTGGCGAACATTTGGCGATCAACGCGGTGACTTCGGATGCGGTTGACCCGATGTCGTTGCAGCCGGAATTCAAGTGCTGCGCCGTCACCCTGGAACGTGTCGAGTTAATCGACCATCAGTTCCTCGACACGCCCACCCAGGCGGCCACCGACCTTCCTCTTTGCGCAAAGGAACCCGCCATGTCGCGCATCGACGCCTTCGCCGAAATCGCTGGCCTGCGTAGCGTCATCCCGCCGCCACTGAGCGACAGCGAACGCACCTACCTCGCCGGCTTTGTCAGCGGCCTGCGCGCCGACAACGCACGCCACGCCGGTGGTGTGCCGGTACTACCGCCCACGGCGCCGTTGGCCGACGAGGCGCGGCTGTGGGTCGACGGTTTGCTCGGCGGGCTGTTCAGTCGCGCCTCGCCGGCCAGTGTCGGCACACTGCCCGCCTCCCCCGCCGTGACCTTGCTGTGGGCTTCCCAGACCGGCAATGCCGAAGCATTGGCCGAGCGCTGTGCCCAGCGCCTGCGTGAGGCTGGGATCAGCGTCGAGCTGAGCGCAATGGCGGATTTCCCGGCGAGCCGACTGGCAAGCACCCAGAACCTGGCATTGATCAGCAGCACCTTCGGCGACGGCGACCCACCGGACAATGGCGAAGGTTTCTGGCACAGCCTCAGCCGTGTCGAGACGCGCCTGGAGTCCCTGCGGTTTGCGGTGCTGGCCCTGGGCGATCCGAACTACGAGCAGTTCTGCAAGCACGGCAAACGCCTTGATCAACGCCTGCTGGAGCTGGGCGCCACCCGCCTGTTGGAGCGCGTCGATTGCGACACCGAATTCCAAGCGCACGCCGATGCCTGGCTGCTGCGCTTGCAGCACAGCCTCAACCCGGCCAAGGCGCCGGCAGCCGCCACACCCGCCGGCAAGACCAAGCTGTACGGTTCGCGCCTACTACTCAACCGCCATCTCAACCCCCATAGCCGCCATAAAGAAACCCGCCAGTTCGCCCTGGACCTGGCCGACTCCGGGCTCAGCTATGAAGCCGGCGATGCCCTCGGCGTACGGCCGCGCAACTGCCCCGAACTGGTCCACGAACTGCTCGAATTGACCGGCCTGAAGGCGTCGGCCAGCGTCACTATCGACACCTTCGGCGAGGTCTCGCTGCAACAGGCGTTGACCCAGCACTTCGAAATCGCCCGGCCCAGCAGCGAGACCCTGGCGTTTATTGCCGAGCGCAGCGCCGATGGAGGGCTTGAGCAGTTATTGCGGCCCGAGCACAAGGCCGAATTGAACGACTGGCTGTGGGGTCGGCAATTGGCGGACGTGCTACACGCCTACCCCATTGAGTGCTCGGCGGACGATTTGCTGAGCACCCTGCGGCGTCTGCAACCGCGCCTCTACTCGATTGCGTCCAGCGCCAAGGCCCACCCCGGTGAAGTCCACCTGACCGTCGCAGCCGTGCGCTATGGCAAACGCAAAGGCGTATCCTCGACCTTTCTCGCCGATCGCGTCGGCGACGGTGAAGTGCCGGTGTTCGTGCAGCCGTCCAAACATTTCCGCCCCCCCAGCGACGGCGATGTGCCGATGATCATGATCGGCCCTGGCACCGGCGTGGCGCCGTTTCGCGCGTTTTTGCAGGAGCGCCGCGCCCTCGGGCACCCGGGGCGTAACTGGCTGTTCTTCGGCGAGCAGTACGCCGCCAGCGACTTTTATTACCAAGACGAGCTGCAAGGCATGCAGCGCGACGGCCTGCTCACCCACCTGAGCCTGGCGTTCTCCCGCGATCAGGCGCAAAAAATTTATGTGCAGGACCGCATCCGCGAGCAAGGCGCCGAGCTGTGGCGCTGGCTGCAGGACGGCGCCAAGGTGTACATCTGCGGGGACGCCAGCCACATGGCCAAGGATGTTGACCAGGCGCTGCGCCAGATCGCGCAAACCCACGGCGGGCTGAGCCCGGAGCACGCCGTGGACTACTGGCGCCAACTGAGTGAGCAAAAACGCTATCTGCGTGATGTGTACTGATTGGATACAGAACAATCGTCGATTGTATTGTGTACAAAAAACCCTAAAGGTTTACCAAGAGCGCGCCGAAACAGCAGTGATAGCAAATCGCCTCGCCTCGTTCAGGGGGCGTGGCGATTTGGCCGCCCTCCACGCTGATGGTCGTCTCGATGAAAATAAAAAATAAGCTTGTGCTGGCTTTTGTCTCGGTTGCGTTTATCCCAGTGAGCCTGGTGGCCGTCATCTCAGTGATGAACACCCGGACCCAGGCGGTGGATCAGTTCATCGACGGCAGTACCCGGGAAATCCGCCAGATCGATGGCAATATCCGCCAGTTCTTCGACGGCACGCTGCAGAACGTCGATCAAATGGCCACGGATTTTGTATACACCTCGGTCAACACTCTAAAAAATTACCAACCCGCCGACGCGGCCGCTCAACCGCTGCCCGCCGAAGCGCAAACGGTGATCGAGCGCTTCGCCCGCTATGGCGCCACCCACCCGGCGGCGGCGATCCTGTCCATCGGCCTGGAAGACGGCACCTACGCCAAATGGCCGGACGATCCGCAACTGGCCAAATACGACCCGCGCGCACGCCCCTGGTACAAAGCGGCGATGGCCAGCCCCGGCAAGACCGTGCGCACGCCGGCCTATTACTACGATAAAGACGACGTGGCCCTGGTAGGCACCGCGCGCGCCATGCTCGACAGCGCTGGCAAACCCAAAGGGGTATTCGTAGTCAGCGTCTCGCTGAAGAACCTGACCGAACTGGTCAAGAGCATCAAGCTCGGCGACAGCGGTTACGTGATGTTGATCGAGGACGGCGTGGTGCTGGTCGACCCACGGGACGCCGCCCACAACTTCAAACCGCTGAAGGACTTGGGTACGGCCTACGCGCAATTGGCGCAAACCACGCAAGGCTCCACCGAAGTGGAGATCGACGGCGTGCGCTACATGGCCAACGTGTGGACCTCCCCCGGCCTGGGCTGGCGTTATATCGGCCTGATCGAAAAAAGCGAAGTGATGGCCGAGGCCACGCGCATGACCTATCTCACCGCCATCATCGTCGGCGTGCTGGTGTTGATTTTCGGCCTGATCGCCGCAGCGTTCTCCAAAGTGATCGTCAAGCCGATCGGCCAGGTCAGCACCGGCTTGCAGTCGATTGCCGAGGGCGAAGGCGACTTGCGCCATGAGCTGCGGGTACACGGCAAGGACGAAACCGCCGAACTGGCCGGCTGGTTCAACAAGTTTCTCGCCGCCATTCGCCAGTTGATCCAGCACATCGGCGCGGCCTCGGCCAATTTGCATAACGCTTCGAAGGTCAACAGCGAGGTGGCCCACAACATGAACGAGGCTGCCGGTCGCCAGCGCGAGGCGGTAGAACTGGTGTCCACCGCATTCAATGAAATGGTGGCCACCGCCAACGAAGTCGCCCGCTCCTGCAGCGGCGCAGCCGAATCCGCCGAGAATGGCCACCGCCGCGTGGCCGAGGGCAAACAACAGATCGAAGCGACCACCGACAACGTCAACCGCCTGGGCCGCCGCTTGAGCGAATCGTCCCAGGCCATGGTCGAGCTGGAGGCCGGCAGCCGCAGCATCAACCAAATCCTCGGCACCATCCGCGCGATTGCCGAACAGACCAACCTGCTGGCCCTCAACGCTGCCATCGAAGCGGCCCGTGCCGGCGACCAGGGCCGCGGCTTTGCCGTGGTGGCCGACGAAGTCCGCGCCCTGGCCAAGCGCACCTCCGACTCCACGGGCGAGATCGAGCACCTGCTCGGCACCCTGGAAACCAAAACCCAGGAAGTCACCCAGAAGATGGACAGCTGCATGGACCTGTCCAAGGCCAGCGTGTCGTCCATCGAAAACGCGCGTGACAGCTTCGAAGGCATCCAGACCTCGGTCAACGAAATCCGCGACCAGAACCTGCAAATCTCCGCCGCCGCCGAGGAACAACACAGCGTGGCCGAAGAGATCAACCGGCATATCCAGCAGATCTACGACGAAGCGCGTTTGGTGGAAAGCCTGGCCAAGTCGGCCCAGGATGACTCAGGGCGCCTGTCGAAGCTGTCGGATGAGTTGAATGGATTGGTGGGGCGGTTTAAGTCCTGAGGAGGGTTTCGCGCTGGCGTGAAACTCGCCAGCCCAGAAATACCCAGCGCATGCAGGAGCAGGCGGTCTTCTGCCCTGCTCCGACCCTGCGTGCAAGAACGTGCGACGCTGAGCGCTCTCCAAGTAAGTGAAAGTATTTACTGGGTGACGTTTACTGCCCCGTCAACAGTATTTAGATCCATTCACCCTGCGTTTAGATTCAACAAAACCATCAGTTATTTCGAAAAAAGCTTACACCCTGTCAACTATGACAGTAGTTGCAACCTTATAGATTGAGTACTTTACAAGGGACGAAAAAAATCGTCTCACCACTTAAAAACTCATGTTAAAAGGATAATTGCCATGACACTCTCAGCCCCCGTATTCGACCCGCCAGGCTATAAAAGAGACTGCGTTTACGTTCAAGGAAAGGGCACTCCCAGAACTAACATCGCTATCTTTCAGGCCAATAGCGGCAACCAACTCGCCAATGTTTTTTGCGATGAAAACGGGCACTTCTCGGCCATACTAAACATCAATGCCATCCCCGGTTTCACGAGCGGCGAACTGACTATAACTGCTAGATCGGCACTCGCCAGTGACCAATCAAACTGGGGACCAAACCAAACCTTAATCGTCAGATAATAACTTCAACCAAAACCACCTGAATGGCGACTATCGTAGCCCTGCCTATGTCGATACGGGCCTTAGTTGTAAATTGTAGAGCCTGATTGTTAGCTGCATCTTCAAGGCAGAGCGTTTTATAGCTGAACGTTTTTTCATCAATCATACGGAGCCTTCAGCTTTCGTAGCCGCCATTCAACTTTCTGCTAGACAAATAGTACTGACTGTTGCGCCTTGAGTGATCCGACGCAGGCCTTATTTACATTCATACGAGGAGACTCTGTTATCTTCAAGTGGCCTGGGATTGCCAATACTCGTAGAACGCCAACGATGCCCTCGGCACCATCCGCGCGATTGCCGAACAGACCAACCTGCTGGCACTCAACGCTGCCATCGAAGCGGCCCGTGCCGGCGACCAGGGCCGCGGCTTTGCCGTGGTAGCCGCCGAAGTCAGCGCCCTGGCCAAGCGCACCTGCGACTCCACGGGCGAGATTGAGCACCTGCTCGGCGCCCTGGAAACCAAAACCCAGGAAGTCACCCAGAAGATGGACAACTGCATGGACCTGTCCAAGGCCAGCGTGTCGTCCATCAAAACGCGCGGGACAGCTTCGAAGGCATCCAGACCTCGGCCAACGAAATCCGCGATCAGAACCTGCAAATCTCCGCCGCCGCCGAGGAACAACAAAGCGTGGCTGAAGAGATCAACCGGCATATCCAGCAGATCTACGACGAAGCGCGCTTAGTGGAAAGCCTGGCCAACTCGGCCCAGGATGGCTCAGGGCGCCTGTCGAAGCTGTCGGATGAGTTGAATGGATTGGTGGGGCGGTTTAAGTCCGGAGGGTTTCGCGCTGGTGTGAAACCAACCACTCCACAAATACCTGCAGCCGCGCGCAGAACTGATCGCCCGCGGCGCCAGGGTTGCGCGCTTCAAACAGAAAGAACGCTACCTGGGTGACCATCGCCGGGTGGCTCTGGAGGAACATAGCCACATGCTCTTCCAGTGTTTGTGGCCACATTGTTGCCGCTTCCGAGCGCAATATCTGCGTCGCCCTGATCAGTTTGCGCGACGCTTCACGCTGCAAGCGCAGCCGATCCGTCTCGATAACCGTTTGCCCGATAGCGCAGATATAGGTGTTCAATACCGAATAGACGTCACCATTTAACGCCAGCGCGATTTCACGGCATGGGCGAAACCGCTCGAAATGGACGCAGAGGTCATTGCCCCAAATACAACGACACTGATGCTTGAGCCAGAACCCCCAAAGGTTGCGGTTTTCAACCGCCATGACCTGCGCGCGCTCGCCGATATCGAAGTCGACTTTGGTGACGTGCGGGTGACGCCGTTCAAGTTCACGGCGAACGCGTTCCAATTGCTCTGCTACCTGCGGGGTCTGCGGCTCGCGCAGCACCAGTGTAAGGTCCAGGTCGGAATGGCCGGGCGTCGCGTCACCCCGTGCGACGCTGCCGTAAACATACAAGCCATCGAGCCCCAACGTTTGCTGGGACAGCAGTGAGCAGGCATCCGCCAGCACCGGCTGATACTCAGGCTGCACGGGCGCCTGCGCAACGGAGCGGATAAAGCCCTCGGCGTCCAGGCCTTGTGATACTGCAACGCTCACGGCCGATGCACCTCAATCACCAGCCCCTCGCCCTCGCTCGGCACACAGAAATACCGGGTGATCAGGTCAAACTCGGCGTCGGTGGCGGCAAAGTCGTGTTCGCCGCCGGCATTGCGCGCATGCAGGCGGGCGCGGCAGGTGGCGTCGTCGAGTTCCAGGTAATGCAGGCAGTGCGGCACTTGGGCGCTGTGGGCCAGGCTCAACAGCCATTCGCGATTGGCCAGGGTGTTGGCCGGAAAATCCAGCACCACATTGACGTCGGACTTGAGCAGGTCGATTACCAGTGGCCCCACCACCCCACGCATGCGTTGCGCACAGCGCAGGTAGTCAGCGATGGACAACACTTCACCGGGGTACAGTTGCGCCAGCCACGTGTCTTCGCTGAGTAGGATCGCACGGTGTTCAGCCACCAGGCGCCTGGCCAGTGTGGACTTGCCGGAGGCGATCTTGCCGCACAACAGGTGCAGAGTGGGCATGGAAGGAAACTCCTTTTTCTTCACGTGGCCTGGGATTGCCAGTACTCGTAGAACGCCAACGATGCCACGTTCTTATCCTTGGCCTCCAGCATGATGTCGAAGCGATCCAGAAACTGCAGGGCGTAGTCGTTGGTCCAGCGGTTCCACATCTGTTCGCTATGGGCGTACAGGTCGCGCTTGGACACCACCTGCAACAGCGCATCCATCTCCAGCTTGCGTTCGGCGTCGAACCCCAGGTCTTGCAGACGCTCCTGAGGCTGGGAGTAGTGCATGGTCGGGCGCACGCCGCGCCAGCTGTCGATCACTCGGGCGACCCGTGGGGAATCGGGGTCGATATAGGCCTGCTCATGAATCCAGCAATGGTGGATATCGAGTACCACCGGGGCCAGATCGGCAACTTGCAGGCAGTGGTCCAGGCCGTAGGTCTTTTCATCGTTTTCGAAGGTAATGCAGTGACGCGCCACCTCCGACAGCCGCGCCCACACCGCGCGGGTACCCTCCACGCCCAGGCGGCCGGCGATATGCACGTTGCATTTGAGATCCTGGAAGCGCCGGCCATAGCCCATCATGCGGATCATATCGGCGTGGTACTCGAACTCGGCCACGCTGTTTTCCACCACATTGGGGTTTTCCGAGCCGAGCACGCAGTACTGGCCGGGATGAAACGACAGGCGAATGTCCGAGGCCCGCGCCAACTCGCCGATGGCGGCGAAGCCTTCGATCAGTTGCTGTTGGATGGCCGGGTCGTGGTAGACGGCCGCCACTTTGGGGTGGCTGTAAAACGGCAGCAGATCGCTGCTCAGGCGCAACATGCGCAGGGTCGGCGGCAGCGTGGCGACGTACGCCAACAGCTGCAATTGCGCCGCCAGGTTGTGGGTGACCACCTCCACCAATTTGTCCCGGGCGACGCTGGGGTCGACGCTGTCCATCCAGCGCAACGTAGTGGTGCGCGGGTTGAATGGGCCTTCGATAAGTTTCAGGGCGCCGGTCGAGAGCTGGCGGTCGGGGTGCTTGTATTGGCAGGCAAAGCCGATGCGAGGGTGGGTCATGGAAAGGCCTGGACTGAGTGAGGGCGAGATCATAAGGGCTTGGGCCGAGGAACACGCAACGCGGTTCATAATATTTCGACACGTATACTCGGCATAACATCTATGAACTTTCCTACAAATGACGTGCTCCTTTCCTATGCGAAGTCATCGCATCCCTGAGCCCAGGGCGCCGAACAAGTAAGGAGCCGCTTACCCCATGACTACCCTCCCCACCTACCACGATAGTCGGCCAGGTCCGTTGCACGCGACCTTGCTGGCCGGCGGCGTGCCGCTATTTTTGGGCGCGTTGCTCAGTGACATTGCCTACGCCCAGACCTTTCAGATTCAGTGGGCCAACTTCGCGTCCTGGCTGATTGCCGGTGCGCTGGTCTTCTGTGGCTTGGCGTTGCTGTTCGCACTGGTCAACCTGCTGCGCGCGCCCCACAAAGCCGGGCGGCCCGTCGTTTATGTGTTGCTGCTGTTGGTCACTTGGGTGCTGGGGTTGATCGATGCGTTCCAGCACGCCAAGGACGCTTACGCCATGATGCCCGCCGGCCTGGTGCTGTCGGCCATTGTGACGGTGCTGGCGATCCTCGCCACCTGGACCGGCCTGCGCACCGGAGGTGCCCGATGAAAACCTGCTTCCCATTGACCGTGCTCAGCGCCGCTCTGCTGCTGAGCGCTTGCGGCGCCGAAGGCGACAAAACCCAGGCCCGCGGCCCCGACCCCAAACTGCCGGAACAACAGAGCAGCCTGCTGCCGAGCATGAAAATCGCCGAGCCAACCCCATGGGGCGAGCAGAAACCCACCGTGCCGGAGGGTTTCAGCATCACGGCGATCGCTACTGACCTTGCCATCCCACGCCAGACCCTGGTACTGCCCAACGGCGATATCCTTGTCGCAGAAGGCCGTGGCGGCAGCGCGGCCAAGCTCAAGCCCAAGGACGTGATCGCCAGCGTGATCAAGGCCCAGGGCAACACCCAGGTCAAGAGCGGCAACCGCCTGACGCTGCTGCGCGACGCCGACGGCGATGGCACTTATGAACTCAAGACCGTGTTCGCCGACAACCTCAACGCGCCCTACGGCCTGGCCTTCGCCGACGGCAAACTGTACGTGGCCAACCAGGATGCGCTGGTGCGGTTCGACTACAGCGATGGCCAGACCAAGGCCAGCGGCGCGCCGGTCAAAGTCACCGACCTGCCGGCGCAGATCAACCACCACTGGACCAAATCCCTGGCCGTGAGCGCCGACGGTCGTCAGTTGTATGTGGGGATCGGTTCCAACAGCAACATCACCGAGCGGGGCATGGAAGTGGAGATCGACCGTGCCATGGTCTGGCAGATCGATGCAAAGACCGGCGCGCATAAACCCTACGCCACCGGTTTGCGCAACCCCACCGCGCTGACGATCCAACCGGATTCCGGGCAATTGTGGACAGTCGTCAACGAACGCGACGAACTCGGCCCCGACCTGGTGCCGGATTACCTCACCTCCGTGCGTGAAGGCGCGTTCTACGGCTGGCCCTACAGCTACTGGGGCCAGAACGTCGACCCACGGGCGCAACCGCAGAACCCGGCTAAGGTCGCGGCGGCGATCAAACCCGACTACAGCCTGGGTTCCCATGTGGCCGCCCTGGGCGTGGACTTTTCCATCCCGGCCATGGGCGAACGCTTTGCCGACGGTGTGTTCGTCGGCGAGCACGGCAGTTGGAACCGCGATCAACCGGTGGGCTACAAGGTGATCTTCGTGCCATTCAAGGACGGTAAACCGGCGGGCGAGCCCGTGGACTTCGCTACCGGTTTTCGCGGTGATGATGGCAAAACCCGAGGGCGTCCGGTGGGGGTGACGGTGGATCCGAAAGGCGCATTGATCATCGCCGATGACTTGGCCAACACCGTGTGGCGGGTAACGCGCAACCGTTGATCGCGCACTGCCGGAGCGGTCCGACCGCTCCGGCAGGTTCACTTACAGGTCAGTGATCTCCTTGTGGCGCGGCACCAGCGCTTTCATCACGCTCCAAGCGGTGAGGTAAGCCAGGGCGCAGATCGCGAACATGATCATGTAGCCGGTGTGGATGTCATTGATGGACTTGTAATAGTCGAACACCCAGCCGCCGATCTTGGTCATCACCACCCCACCCAGCCCACCGGCCATGCCGCCGATACCGACCACGGAGGCCACGGTCTTTTGCGGGAACATGTCGGAAACCGTGGTGAAGATATTGCACGACCATGCCTGGTGCGCCGAGGCGCCCACGCCGATCAACAGCACCGGCACCCAGAAGCTGATATAGCCCAAAGGCTGCGCCAGCAACACCACCAGCGGGAACAGTGCGATCACCAGCATGGCCTTCATGCGGCCGTCATAAGGCGCGTCGCCACGGGCCATAAAGTAGCTGGGGAACCAGCCGCCGCCGATGCTGCCGACCATGGTCATGCTGTACAGCACGGCCAGGGGCATCACGATATCGGCGCCTTTCATGCCGTATTGCGCCGCCAGGTAGGTGGGCAGCCAGAACAGGAAGAACCACCACACGCCGTCGGTCATGAACTTGCCGAAGGCAAAGGCCCAGGTCTGGCGGTAGGTGAGCAACCTGAACCACGAGACTTTTTTGCCAGTGGCCGGTGCAGTGGCGAACGGCTGCACGGTCTGGTCGCTACGGATGTAAGCCAACTCCTCGGCCGAAAGGCGCTTCTGATCCTCAGGCTTTTTGTACAGCCCGACCCAGACCGCCACCCACACGAAACCGAGCATACCGATCACCATGAATGCCGCTTCCCAGCCCCACAAACCGGCGATCAGCGGCACGCAGATCGGCGCCAGGATCGCACCGACGTTGGCACCGGAGTTGAAGATACCAGTGGCTAGGGAGCGTTCTTTCTTGGGGAAGTATTCGGCAGTGGCTTTGATCGCAATCGGGAAATTACCCGCCTCGCCAATGGCCAGTACCGCGCGGGACAGCATAAAACCGGCGATCGACACCGGGATCACTGCCAGGCCGATAGCACCGCTGATAGCGGCGATGCCCTCGCCCATCGGCACGGAAAACGCATGCATGATCGCGCCGGTGGACCAGATGCCGATGGCAATCACGTAAGCGGCCTTTGTGCCGATCTTATCGACGAAGCGCCCGGCGAAGAGCATCGAAATCGCGTACACGAACTGGAACACGGCGGCGATGTTGGCGTAATCGGTATTGCTCCAGCCGAACTGCGTCGACAACTGCGGGGCCAGCAGGCTCAGCACCTGGCGATCGAGGTAGTTGACGGTGGTGGCGAAAAACAACATCGCGCAGATGGTCCAACGATAGTTGCCGACGGCCTGGCCGACACGATGGGCGTTGATGGGCTCGCTTAGATTCATGGCATCACTTTTTATTTTTGTTAGATAGGACATATGTAACGTCATATGTCGTCGTACAACTGCGACTTTTATATCGGGCCGTGTGGATGCTGTCAACGTGGTTTTGCGGGTAGAGGAGTCGGTCTCGCGCAGGCAAAGTCATATGATGACGAGGCTGATGATCACCGTTTCAACCTGTTTAGGCGATTCTCAGGGTTGCGGACGCCTTGGGCATCGCCAGCGGGAGAAACGCGGTGTGCTGTCGAGGGTCTGCTGCGCAGCCCAGCGCAGGGCAAGCCTGCTCACCACAACGTTATGTGTCAGCCTCTGCGCCTCTGATATGCCCTTATCCGAGCATCGGTATCCACACATCCTCGGTGAAACATAACCTGAGAAAATGCGATTTTTGTGGTGAGCGGGCTTGCCCCGCGCTGGGCTGCGAAGCGGCCCCAAAACCAAGCCCCTCGGTGTGCCCGATAAAACCACAGAGTCTGAAGTGGGGCCGCTGCGCAGCCCAGCGCAGGGCAAGCCTGCTCACCACAAATGAGTGTGGCGTGTATATGACCCCTGCTGCATAGCGCCGCGGGGTTCAACAGGGTCGCCGAAGATCGCGAATAATCCCTGCACACTGTTACGGCCTGACTCGCAGCGGGGCATTCGGTGCCTGCTGCTGAGGGGTAAGGCCGCCGACCTCATCCATAAAAAAACCCAAATAGCGGTGAATTATTTCGCATGCACTTGTATCTGAAGTGACAGAGCGGTGCTGTCGCAGTGATAGCACCTCCCCTGTTCTGTTTTAGAGTGATCCGCATGAAATCACGTAAGAAAAGCGTCAATCCCATCGGATTGAATGACATCACCATTGTCGATGACACCAAGATGCGCAAGGCGATCACCGCCGCTGCACTGGGTAACGCCATGGAATGGTTCGACTTTGGCGTCTACGGGTTTGTCGCCTATGTGCTGGGCAAGGTGTTTTTCCCGGACGCTTCGCCCAGTGTGCAAATGATTGCCGCACTGGCTACATTCTCGGTGCCGTTCCTGATCCGTCCTTTGGGTGGCCTGTTCTTCGGCGCCCTGGGGGACAAATACGGACGACAGAAGGTGCTGGCGGCGACCATCGTGATCATGTCGCTGAGTACCTTCGCCATCGGTCTGATCCCCGGCTACGCCACCATCGGTATCTGGGCGCCGATCCTGTTGCTGCTGTGCAAAATGGCCCAAGGTTTCTCGGTAGGCGGTGAATACACCGGCGCGTCGATCTTCGTTGCCGAATATGCGCCGGACCGCAAGCGCGGCTTTCTCGGCAGTTGGCTGGACTTCGGTTCCATCGCCGGTTTCGTGCTCGGCGCGGGTGTGGTGGTGCTGATTTCCAGCATCCTCGGCGAAGAGCAGTTTGAATCCTGGGGCTGGCGCCTGCCGTTCTTCCTCGCCCTGCCCCTGGGCATCATCGGTCTTTACCTGCGCCACGCGCTGGAAGAAACCCCGGCGTTCCAGCAACACATGGACACCCTCGAACAAGGCGACCGCGAAGGTCTGTCCCACGGCCCGAAAGTGTCGTTCAAGGAAGTCGCCACCAAGCATTGGCGCAGCCTGTTGACCTGCATCGGCATTGTGGCGGCCACCAACGTGACGTACTACATGCTGCTCACCTACATGCCGAGCTACCTGTCCCACAACCTGCACTACAAAGAAAACAGCGGTGTATTGATCATCATCGCAATCATGGTCGGCATGCTGTTCGTGCAACCGTTCATCGGTTTTGTCAGTGACAAAATCGGCCGCAAGCCGTTCATCATTGCCGGCAGCGTAGGTTTGCTGTTGCTGGCCATTCCAGCCTTTATGCTGATCACCAGCGGCAAGATCGGGCTGATCTTCGCCGGCCTGCTGATCCTGGCCGTTGTGCTGAACTTCTTTATCGGCGTGATGGCGTCGACATTGCCGGCGATGTTCCCTACGCACCTGCGCTATAGCGCTCTAGCCAGCGCCTTTAACGTCTCGGTGCTGATCGCCGGCTTGACCCCGACCGCCGTCGCCTGGCTGGTGGAAACCACCAATGACCTGTACATGCCCGCCTACTACTTGATGGCGTTTGCAGTGGTCGGTCTGATCACCGGGGTGACCATGAAAGAGACCGCTAACCGCCCCCTGCGCGGCGCGGCACCGGCGGCCTCGGACATGGAAGAAGCCAAGGAGCTGCTGCAAGAACACCATGACAATATCGAGCAGAAGATCGAAGATATCGACGCCGAGATCGCCGAACTAGAAGCCAAGCGCGAAAACCTGGTGCAACAGCATCCTCGTATCAACTAAGACCTGTCCGCGCGCGGTGGCCCCAGCCACCGCGCCTTTGGAGTGTTCAGCATGCTTTCCAGCGTCACCGCACCACTGTCATTGCTCAGCCCAGAAGAACGCGCCGCCATCGCCGAAATCGAAGCCACTACCAGCATCCTGCAACTCGTCACCCGCCTGACCGGCATGCGCTTTGCCGGCATCGCCAAATTCACCGACCTGGAATGGGTCGTGTGCTCGGTGCATGACCCTTTCGACATGGGCATCCACCCGGACGACGTGCTCGATCTGGAAACCACCCTGTGCAGCGAGTTTTGCATCAACCCGCAGACCCTGTTCATTCCCCAGGTCAGCCAGAACGGCCGCTTCGCCGCGCGCCCGGTGGTCAAGCAGTACGCCATCGAGAGTTACGCCGGCACGCCCATCTTCCTACCCGATGGCCGCCTGTTCGGTGCGCTGTGTGCGCTGGACTCCAAGGCGATGCTGTTCGACGACCCCAACCTGGCCGAAACCCTTAGCCTGTTTGCCCGCCTGATCGGCTGCATCTTCTTCGCCAACCTGACGGCCCATGAGCGCTAGTCGAAGCTGCGCCTGAGCGGCTAAATATTTCGCCGAGGGCGCCGATAGCCTGTCATATCCATGACTTGCAGCGACGCTCTGCGGGAAATAATGCCGAATACTCTCGCCCCTATCGTCCGTACCCTGTCCACCCGCACCAGCCTGTCGCTGACCCGCACGTCACTGCTCAATTTCATGGCCTTGCTGGCCTGTGTATTCGCGGCGGCGGCTTACTCGCTGGTGTACATCGCCCACGATCTGGACCACACCGAACAGTCGGAAAGCGCTTTTTATACGCGCAAAGCCGTGCAATCGATGGAGAAGTCCCTGCGCCTGACCGTCAAGGACTATGCGTTCTGGAGCGATGCCTACAAGCACCTGCACGTCACGGTAGACACCGATTGGGCCTTCGTGCGTGAAAACGTCGGGCCGACGCTGTATCAGGACTTCGGCTTCCAGGGGCTGTTTGTGGTCGACGATGCAGACCGCACGGTGTATGCGGTGGTCGAGGGCCAGATGCAACACCTCGAACTGAGCCAATGGCTGGAGCAGCCTATGGCCCAGATTCTGGAACAGGCCCGCGCCGGCGCCGATGAAGAAATCCCGGTGACGCGGTTTATAAATGTGCGTGGCACCCCAACACTGATAGCCGCTGCGGCGATTACCCCCGGCACCGACCCCACCGTGGAAAAAGACGGCCGAAAGCCTTCTGTGCTGGTGTTTGTAGACCTGCTCACCGCCGACAAACTGGCCCTGATCGGCAATGAGTTCGGCATTCACAATCTGCACATCGCCACGCCTGACGACATCGGCAATGTGTTGCTGGTGCCCCTGGGTAACAACGGCGACGCCGGCAGCCTGCATTGGGAGCCGGAGCGCCCCGGCCTGCGGCTGATGGCGGTCGGTCTGCCGCTGCTGGGCCTGGCGGCGCTGCTGGTGTGTCTGATGGCCTGGGTGATTTCCCGCCGGGCCACGGCGGCGGCGCAGGCGCTGGACGCCAGCCACGCCTCGCTGCAAGACAGCCAGAATGCCTTGGCCACCAGCGAAGCGCGATTTCGCGATGTGGTGGAGGCCAGTTCCGATTGGGTCTGGGAGATCGATGGCCACTGGCGGTTCACCTACCTGTCGGAACGTTTTCAGAGCGTCACCGGCCTGGACCGTCACGCCTGGATCGGCGCGCCCATGCTCGACCTGCTTGGCTCCGAGGCCGGCGTGCTCTCGCAATGGCTGGGCAGCCCGGACCGGCATCCAGACCTCAGCGTGCAGTGTCGTTACCTAGACGCTCAGGGCCAGGAACGCATGACGCGCCTGGCCGCGCGACAAATGCCTTGCGGCGGCTTCCGTGGCACCGCCACCGACGTCACCGAAGAGGTCGAGGCCCGGCGGCGCATCGAGTTCCTGTCCCAACACGACGCCCTCACCGGGCTGGCCAACCGCACGCGGCTGCAAGCCTTCCTCAATGGCAAGCTCAAGACCCTGCCGTCGCCTGACCACCCGCTGGTAATGCTCAGCCTCGACCTGGACCGCTTCAAACCGGTCAACGACCTGCTGGGGCATGCCGCCGGCGACCGGGTGCTCAACGAAGTATCCCGGCGCCTGGCCGATTGCGTGCGCCACGGCGACTTGGTGGCCAGGGTCGGCGGTGACGAATTCGTGCTGATCCTCAGCGATGCCGGCAACCAGGACGAAGTCGAGAACCTGTGCCGGCGCCTGATTGCCTCCATCGAACAAGCCGTGCGTATCGATGAGCAGGAAGTGTTTATCAGCGCCAGCATCGGCATCGCGCTGGCGCCCAACGACGCCAAAGACGTTACCGAACTGCTGCGCTATGCAGATATCGCGCTGTACGAAGCCAAGTCCGCCGGGCGCAGTACTTGGCGCTTTTATTCCGGCGAAATGAACACGCGGATCATCGAGCGGCGCCGCCTGGAAAGCGATCTGCGGTTCGCGATCAAGCATGCAGAACTGCGTTTGCACTTCCAGCCGCGCTATCGCATCGCCGACGGGCAAATGGTCGGGGCCGAAGCCCTGGTGCGCTGGCAGCACCCGGTGCGCGGCCTGATCGCGCCGGACACGTTTATTCCGATTGCCGAAGAGTCCGGACTGATCCTGGCGCTGAGCGACTGGGTCTTGGAAACCGCCTGCGCCTATGCTGCGCGCTGGCCCGACCTGTTGTTTGTGTCGGTCAACCTGTCGCCCACCGAGTTCCGGCGCGGCAACCTGGTGGAACGCGTGAGCCTGGCGTTGCAGGCGTCGGGGATCGACCCGGCGCGGGTCGAGCTCGAAATTACCGAGAGCGTGATGCTCGAAGATGCCGCCGTTGCGCTGGAGGTCATGCACGCCCTCAAGCAGCTCGGCGTGCGCATCGCCATGGATGATTTCGGCACCGGCTATTCGTCCCTCAGCTACCTGCGCGCGTTCCCGTTCGACGGGCTGAAGATCGACCGCAGCTTCCTCAATCGTCTGGAAGAAAGCGAGGACGATAAAGCCATTATTCAGGCCATCGTCGGCCTGGGTCGCGCGCTGTCGTTGACGGTGACCGCCGAAGGCATCGAGACCGCCGAGCACTTGGCGATGCTTAAATCGGTGGCCTGCGACGAAGGCCAGGGCTACTACCTGAGCCGCCCGCTGGATATCACTGCGTTCCATGGTTTGCTGGGCTGACCCGCCGAGCTAGGTGAAAAACTGACTCGGCGTCTTGCCGAATTGCTTTTTGAACATGCTGGTGAAGGCGCTGGGGCTTTCGTAGCCCAGCGTCAGGGCCACGTCGATAATCTTCTCGCCCAGCGCGATGCGCTCCAACGCCAACAACAGGCGCGCCTGTTGGCGCCATTGGCCGAAGGTCATGCCGGTGTCCTTGCGGAACAGACGCTGGATGGTTTTCTGGTCCAGCGCCAGGCGCGCGCTCCAGTCGGCCACGGTGGATGCATCGCCCGGATCGTGTTGCCAGGCCGCGCAGATCTGCTGGATACGCGAATCAGCCGGCTGCGGCAGCGACAGCGGCAAGGCCGGTAACAGGGCCAGTTCATCCAGAATCAGGTGCATGATGCGCGCATCCCGCGAATCCTCGGCGTACGGCGGTTTAAGGCTGACCGATGCCTTGATCAGCTCGCTCAGCAGTGGTGAGATGCTCACCGCTTTGGTCTCGCTCGGCAAATTCGGGAAGCTGCCGGGGCGCACGAATACGCTGCGCATTTTCAGCGCGCCCACACAGCGCAGGGAGTGAACGTGGCCGCTGGGCATCCAGAAACCGCGATGGGGCGGTACCGTCCACTGGTTGTGCGCCGAACGCACGACCATCACGCCCTCGGTGGCGTACAGCAGTTGGTGCTTCTCATGACTGTGGTCGGGGATCACCCAGTTTTCCGGGTAGTCGGTGGCCGAACTGATGACGGCCCAGTCGCCTTCATCGATCTCCCGCAAGAATGTATCCAGTGATTTGATCATTTCGCCCTTTTTGCGATGATTGCCGCCCCAATTTCGCGAGACAGGCATTTGCGCCGAATCTAGCATAAACACCGCGTCTAGATATGGAGCAGCGGTTCATAGCACCGCTGCCCGCTTTCACTGTTTGCTGCCTTGTATGGAATGCCTGCATGTCGACCCTGACCGCCTCACCTGCCGCCGCCTCAAGCCCACCCCAAGCCAGCCCACTGGTGTTGCGCGTTATTGGCGCGTGCGCCCTGGCGCACTTGATCAATGACCTGATCCAGGCCGTGCTGCCGTCGATCTACCCGATGCTCAAGGCCAACTATGGGCTGAGCTTTACTCAGGTGGGCATGATCACCCTCACCTTCCAACTCACCGCGTCGCTATTGCAGCCGTGGATCGGCTATCACACCGACCGGCACCCCAAGCCGTGGCTGCTGCCGGCCGGCATGGTATGCACCTTGGTCGGCATCCTGCTGCTGGCGTTTGTCGGCAGCTTTCCGGCGATCTTGTTGGCCGCGGGCCTGGTGGGCGTGGGCTCGTCGACCTTTCACCCGGAAACCTCACGCGTTGCGCGCCTGGCCTCGGGCGGGCGCTACGGCCTGGCGCAATCGACGTTCCAGGTCGGCGGCAACACCGGCAGCGCATTCGGCCCACTGCTGGCGGCGGCGATCATCATCCCGTACGGCCAGGACCATATCGCCTGGTTCGGCCTGTTTGCCGTATTCGCCATCGGTGTGCTGTATGGCTTGAGCCGCTGGTACCGCAACCACCTCAACCTGTTCAAGCTCAAGCAAGGCAGCCAGGCCACCCATGGTCTGTCCAAAGGCCGCGTGACCTTCGCTTTGGTGGTGTTGGCGGTACTGGTGTTTTCCAAGTACTTCTACATGTCCAGCCTGACCAGCTACTTCACCTTCTACCTGATCGAAAAATTCCAGCTGTCGGTGGCCAACTCCCAGTTGTACCTGTTCCTGTTCCTCGGCGCGGTGGCGGCGGGCACGTTCTTCGGCGGGCCGATCGGCGACCGCATCGGGCGTAAGAAGGTCATCTGGTTCTCGATCCTCGGCGCCGCGCCGTTCACCTTGGCCCTGCCCTACGTCGACCTGTTCTGGACCGCCGTGCTCAGCGTGGTAATCGGTTTTATCCTGGCCTCGGCGTTCTCGGCCATTGTGGTGTTCGCCCAGGAACTGGTGCCGGGCAATGTGGGCATGATCGCCGGTATCTTCTTTGGCCTGATGTTCGGCTTCAGTGGGATCGGCGCAGCCTTGCTCGGCCTGCTGGCGGATAACCACGGTATCGAATACGTCTACAAGCTGTGCTCGTTCCTGCCGCTGGTGGGGATACTCACGGTGTTGCTGCCGTCGACCAAAGGGGTCTGACCGCCGGCCATCGGATGGCGGTATGCCATTACGGTTTGTGTTCTGAAAAACCTGTGTGTGCGCTTACAATTCGCGTTTAAACGCACACCAGGCAGTTCTGCACGCTATGACGCTCGACCCTCCCACGATTCTGGCCCTGACCGTCGCCCTGGCGGCCGCGGCTGCGCTTTACCTGTTGATTGAATGGCGCAGTGTGCGCGAACCGTCCTTGCTGTATTGGAGCGCCGGTTTCGCCACCATCACCGTCGGCTCAACCCTGGCGCTGCTGCGCATAAACGGCTACCTGGTGATCGGCATCTGGTTCGCCAACGGTTTGCTGGTGAGCGCACATTTTCTGTTTTTGCTCGGGGTGGCGCGGTTCACCCAGGTGCGCCTTTCACCGCTTTGGGCACTGATGCTGGTGGTGTGGCTTGGCATGCTGATGCTCCCGGCCGACCTGCCGTGGTCCAAAGCCATGTTGGCGGTGCAGTCGCTGTTGGTGGCCTTGCCGACCTTGCGCGCCAGTTTCCTGCTGCGTCCCCATGGCAAATCCCTGAGTGTCGGTGCGGTGCAACTGCGCTATGTGCTGCTGATTCATGGCGCCTTCTACGTGGCCAAGGCCGTGTCGGTGGTGATCCCCGGCACGTTGATCGACCTGGCGGCGTTCAAGGGCGAAATCATCCAGGTGTCGCTGGTGGAAGGCGCCATGGCGATCATGCTGATCGCGTTGTCCATGACCGGCTCGGAACGCTACCGCCGCGAACAGCACATCGCCCGCCTCGCCGCCCGCGACCCACTCACCGCCCTCTACAACCGCCGCGCCCTCGACCTGCGCGCACCACGCCTGCTGGCCCAGGCCTCGGCGGCGCAACCGGGGGCGTTGCTGCTGATCGACATCGATCATTTCAAAGGCGTCAACGACTTGCACGGCCACACCGCCGGTGACCGACTGTTGATCGCCTTGAGCGAAATGATCCGCAGCGTCACCCCCGACGGCGCCCTCGCCGCGCGCCTGGGCGGCGATGAATTCGTCATCCTGCTCAACGCCACCAGCGCCGAGCGGGTCATCGACCTGGGCAACCGCCTGCGCGGGCAATTCCAGCAACTGGCCGGCCAACACTTCGCCACGCCGCAACCGGTCACGCTGAGCATCGGTGCCCTGCTCTTCGACCAACCACCGGCCAGCCTGGCGGCGTTGATCGAACAGGGGGATGCCACGCTGTATGAATCCAAGCGAGGTGGGCGTGACCGGATTCAGTTGGTGAGTGGGACGGGGGCTGGCGCTTGAAGCGCCGACTGTTGTGCTGAGCCTGTTCGCTACCGCAAGCAGCATCTGCCAGACCGGAGCTATCTGCGCGCCGGCGGAGTAAAACCCTTCACCACGAGATACAACAACGGCCCCACCGATACGAATACCGCCGTCAGCAGCCAGTACGGCAGCACCGACATCATCGGCCGCCCACGCCGACGCGTATCGCGATACATCCACACGCACGCCAGCACCGCCATCAAGTACAGGTCAATAACCACCTGCGCCGTGTCCGGGCGCGACAGCAGTTCCCGGCCAAAAGCCCATAGCGATTGCTCGGCAGTGAGCAGAATCACAAGGGTATACAGGGAAAACCCCAGCAACGCGGCGATGGCAGTGAAAGGTTTGTGCATGGTCTGCTCCTTGATGTGATCGAGCATTACCCTAGTGATAAGGTGACGCTCCTCGCAATGACCAAGGAGGTCATGAATTGTCCATGGACACCCCTTTGACTGCCGGCGCACAGCTGCGCCAATTACGCCGCCGCGCCAAGCTAAGCCAGTTGGAACTGGCGCTGATCACCGGAGTGTCCCAGCGCCATCTCAGTTGCGTCGAAACCGGTCGCGCCAAAGCCAGCCCCGGCACTTTGCATAACCTGCTGACCGCGCTGGACGTACCGCTGGAGCAGTGCAACCGCGTGTTCCTGGCCGCCGGCTACGCACCTCGCTACAACGCCACCCCGCTTGCCGCGCCCGGCATGGCGGCGATTCGCGAAGCCGTCAGCCATGTGCTGCACGCCAACAACCCCGCGCCGGCGATCCTGTTAGGCAGTCATTGGGAGGTACTGGCCGCCAATGCAAGCACCGGGGTGTTGTTTGAACTGGTCGGGATCGCGCCCCCAGCCACTGACGGCCTGAACCTGCTGGCCACCCTGCTACAACCGGGCGGCCTGGGCGACCACTTGATTAATGCCGAAGAGATCCGCAACGTGGCTTGGCAACGCGCCAGTCGTGAAGCACTGGGTAACCCGGGGTTGGCCGCGCTGCTGGACGGTTTGCCGGCGCCGGACGTCACCGAATTGCCAGCGTCTATGCCGCCGCTGGTGTTGACGCGCATCCGTTCGCGTCGGGGCGGGTTGAACTTTCTATCGACCTTCACCACCTTCGGCATGCCCCAGGACATTACCCTCACCTCCTTACGCATCGAACACCTGATCCCCGCCGATGCGCACACTTGGGAAGTAATGCGCGGCGCCTATGCGCACTATTCCGCGCTGGTTTTGTGAAATATCTGTCCGTAGACTGCCGCCATACCTCCCATCTGAAGGCGGCGAAAAAACGTGATGCAAGTTACCGAAGTTTCCATTGCCCAACTGCGCGCGGCGCTTGAATCCGGCCAGACCACTGCCGTTGAACTGGTCAAGGCTTACCTGGCGCGGATCGATGCCTATGACGGCCCGCAAACGGCTACCGCACTTAACGCTGTGGTGGTACGCAATCCCCAGGCTCTGGAAGAGGCCCAGGCGTCCGATGCGCGCCGGGCCAAGGGCGAAACACTCGGACCGCTGGATGGCATTCCTTACACGGCCAAGGACAGTTACCTGGTCAAAGGCCTGACAGCGGCCTCCGGTAGCCCGGCGTTCGCCAAGTTAGTGGCCTATCGCGACGCGTTCACCATCGAACGCCTGCGCGCCGGGGGGGCGATCTGCCTGGGCAAGACCAATATGCCGCCGATGGCCAATGGCGGCATGCAGCGCGGTGTGTACGGCCGCGCTGAAAGCCCCTACAACGCTGACTACCTCACCGCGCCGTTCGCCTCCGGTTCGTCCAATGGCGCCGGCACCGCGACAGCAGCCAGTTTCGCCGCGTTCGGCCTGGCTGAAGAAACCTGGTCGAGCGGCCGCGGCCCGGCCTCCAACAATGGCCTGTGCGCATACACGCCTTCCCGTGGAGTGATTTCGGTGCGCGGCAACTGGCCGTTGACCCCAACCATGGACGTGGTGGTGCCGTTTGCGCGCACCATGGCTGACCTCCTGGAAGTGCTTGATGTGGTGGTCGCCGAAGACCCCGATACCCGTGGCGACCTGTGGCGCCTGCAACCCTGGGTGCCGATCCCCAGCGTCGCCTCGGTGCGCCCAGCGTCCTACGCACAATTGGCCGCCAGCCCGTCGGACCTGGCCGGCAAGCGCTTTGGCGTGCCGCGCATGTACATCAATGCCGACCCGGACGCCGGCACCAGCGAAAAACCCGGCATCGGTGGCCCGACCGGGCAGAAGATCCACACCCGTGCCAGCGTGATCGATCTATGGCAGGCCGCGCGCCAAGCCTTGGAAGCAGCCGGCGCGGAAGTGATCGAGGTGGATTTCCCGCTGGTCTCCAACTGCGAAGGCGACCGCCCGGGCGCACCCACAGTGTTTACCCGTGGCCTGGTGTCCAAGCAGTTCCTGCACGATGAACTGTGGGAGCTTTCCGCCTGGGCCTTTGACGATTTCCTGCGGGCCAATAACGACCCGGCACTCAACCGCCTGGCGGACGTTGATGGCCCGCAGATCTTCCCCCATGACCCCGGCACCTTGCCCAACCGCGAAGACGACCTCGCCGCCGGCATGGACGAGTACGTACGCATGGCCCAGCGCGGCATCACGCCATGGAATGAAATCGCCAGCGTGCCCGACGGCCTGCGCGGCCTGGAACAAACCCGGCGCATCGACTTGGAAGACTGGATGGACAACCTCGGCCTCGACGCGGTGCTGTTCCCCACCGTGGCCGACGTTGGCCCGGCGGACGCGGATGTCAACGAAACCAGCGCCGACATCGCCTGGAGCAACGGCATCTGGGTGGCCAACGGCAACCTCGCCATCCGCCACCTGGGCGTGCCCACCGTCACCGTGCCGATGGGCGTGATGGCGGATATCGGCATGCCGGTGGGGCTGACATTTGCCGGGCGGGCGTACGATGACTCGGCGTTACTGCGCCTCGCCTCGGCCTATGAAGCAACCGGCAGCAAACGCCTGATCCCGCCGCGCACCCCACCACTGAACACACACTAACGGGTTCGATGCCTCGAACGCATTTCACGTCAGGCCACGTAGGGCACGGCAATCAGCAGGATTGCCGTGCCATGGCAGGCGGTTGCAGGCACTACCCCATAACGCATGCGCACCAGGGCACAGGCCAACCCTTCCACAAGGGTAAACAGCAGCACAGGCCATCCCAGTTGGGTCACGCTAAGGGCCAGGAAACTATGGCACGCGGCGAAGGCCACGCCGCTGATCAAGGCCGCACGAATCGGCGCGACCTGCTGCTCCAGGTGGCCCTGTAAAAAACCGCGAAACAGCACTTCCTCCAACGCGTTGGCGCCGTAAGCCAACACGATCATGCCCGGCAACCACAGCCAATAGCCTGGGATCTGTTGGGCGTCGATCCCTTGGTAGGCACGCAATGGCACGCCGATCAGACATCCCACCGCCAACCCCATCAACAACCCCGTTAAGCGGGTTCCTCGGTACCACACCACCAGTGCCCACAACTGCGGGGCCACGCGCGCAAGGCCTGCGATCAGCAGCAACGACAGCCCGCCTAACGTCGCGAGCACGACCGGGTTCGCGCTGAACGCGATCTGCATCTCGCTGCCAAGGGCCCACATGCGCAGCGGCGTCATTGCATCGCGCATCAGCACAAATGCCGCCAGCAGAATCAGAATGCGCATAGCCACCAGCGTTCTGGGGGTGAGCGCGAACCACAAGCCGAATAACAAAAGGCCTGGCGCCAGGTACGCTCCAAAGTCCAGCAGAACCACGATTGCCTGGGCGATCATCGGTTCTCAAGCGCCGACCTGTTCACACCGTGCAAACGACACCACTGATCGGCTACGTCGCCCAAAGTGCTGGGTTCGCCGCTACGAAGCCACGCCATAAAGGCCCGGTCGAACTTAAACGTCGCCCCACACTGATCACGCATAAAACGCCGAACGTTCTGGGTGCTTTTGTATTGCGCGGTGATGGGGGTGGCGCGGGTGAGAACGTCACGATGCCAGTCAATGTCCATTTTGAATCTCGGCTGAGTGATATTAAGGCGCTAGCATAACGGTGCGCGGTCCGCACAGGAAAGCACCAAGCCCTGAAAACCTTTCGACACCCACTGTTAGGACGTCACATAAATAAATCCCCTCATACATCTCTCTATTTTTCTAGATAATCCAAATTTTACTTTCCATCCCAAGCTGATTTATTGCATGGTTGTACGACGACTTAATCGTCGTCTCGCCTCCATAACAATAAGGACCTCTCCATGCAAAACATCAAAGTGCTGATCGGCTTTCTATGTCTGTTCAGCGGCTACGTCGCCGCCGGCCCTGCCGCCGACGACCAGGATGTAGCCCAAGCCGTCGACCACCTGACCCAAGCCATGCTGCATAAAGACATCAAGCAATTGCAGGCCCTCACCGCCGAGAAGCTGACCTACGGCCACTCCAGCGGCAAGATCCAGAACAAACAGGAATTTATCGCCGACATCGAAACCGGCCGCAGCGGCTTCAAGACCCTGGAAATGCAGAAGCAGACCATCACCTTGAACGGCGATACGGCATTGGTACGCAACCACTTTCACGCCCAAGCGGTGAACAGTGGCGTCGAGGTGCCGACCGATATCGAAAACTTCCAGGTTTGGCAGAAGCAAAAAGGCCACTGGCTGCTGATCGGTCGCCAAGCGTTCAAGTTCTGACACACCCGGTGAGCCCAGCGCGGCTCACCACGCCACGATGTTGCGCACCTTGAGCAACGCCTCGCGCAGCGCCGGCATGTCCACCGACCCCAGGGCCAGGCGCAGCGCATGGGGCACATGGGTCGAGACCGCGAACGGCTCGGCGGTGGACACCGACACGCCCTGGCGCTGCAAGGCCATTGCCACTTGATCGGCGCGAGCGTCTTCGGCCAGCGGTAACCACAAAAAATACGAAGACGGATGACAGGTGTAATCCAACCCCTTGAGCACCTGTGCCGCCAACGCCTGCCGCGCCTTGGCGTCCTCGCGTTTTTTTGCTTCCAACTGCGCCACAGTGCCGTCTTCCAGCCAGCCCACGGCGATGGCGCTCATGATGCCGGGCACATTCCAGGTCGTGGCCATCACCCTGCGCTCCAGCGCGCCGACCCACGCCGGCGGTGCCGCGACAAATCCAACGCGCAAACCGGTAGCGACACTCTTGGATAACCCGCCGACATATACCGTGCGCTCCGGCGCCAGGCTGGCAACCGGCGGCGGTGCGTCTTCGGCGAGAAACGCGTAAGCCGCATCCTCGATGATCATCAGATTGTGCTGGCGGGCGATGTCCACCAACCGCTCGCGCTGCGCCAGGTCCATCACCCAACCGAGTGGGTTATGCAGGGTCGGCATGCTGTACACCGCGCGCACCGGGCGGCGGCGACACAACTGTTGCAGAGCGTCCAGGTCCGGACCGTAGGCAGTGACCGGCAGGGCAAGGATTTCCAGATGCAGGGTTTCGGCCAGCACCTTGAACCCCGAGTAAGTCAACGCATCGACGGCAATCACATCGCCCGGTTTGAGCAGCGCCATCATGGTCACCGCCAGGCCATGTTGCGCACCGCTGACCACCAGCACCTGTTCGGCCGCCACCGTTAAACCGCGACTAAGCAAGTGCCGAGCGACGGCGGCGCGCTCGTGTATACGGCCGGCATGGGGCTGGTAACGCAGTAATGCTTCCAGGTCGCCGGACAGCGCCAACTGGCGCAGAGCCGTGCGCAGCAGGTCGGCCTGGCCGGGCAAGGACGGATAGTTGAAATTCAGATCGAGCAGGCCCGCCGCCACGTTCATCTGCCCACTGCCCTGCCCCGGCGGCAAGGCGATTTCACGGACAAAAGTGCCCCGTCCCGTTTCGCCACTGACCAGGCCCATGGCCTCCAACTCAGTGTACACGCGGCTCGCCGTTGCCAGCGCCAAGCCATGTTCGGCGGCCAACTGACGGTGCGTAGGCAGCCGGGTTCCGGGCGCCAACGCACCTGAGCGGATGGCGTGGGCGAAGCGGTCGACCAGCAGTTTGTAACGGGCTCGCGGCATGGCGGCTGTATCCATGACAATTTTTTGATTGTCCCAATCCTCGCTCCTAGGATGACGCCCACGCAACTTCTCTTTTTCAGGCAGACCTCATGGAACGTTCCCTCGACACCCCGGACACCCGCACCCAGGGCTGGATCAACGGTTTTATCGGCGTGGTGATCTTCAGTGGCTCACTGCCGGCCACGCGCCTGGCGGTGATGGAATTCGATCCAGTGTTCCTGACCGTGATCCGCGCCACCCTCGCCGCGCTGCTGGCGGTATTGCTGCTATGGGTATTCAAGGAGAAACGCCCCACACGCCAGCAGTGGCTGCCTCTGGCGATCGTCTCGCTGGGCGTGGTGATCGGTTTTCCCCTGCTCACCGCCATGGCGTTGCAATACGTGACCTCCGCCCATTCCATCGTGTTTATCGGCCTGTTGCCGCTGGCCACTGCGGTGTTTGCGGTGTGGCGCGGTGGGGAGCGGCCGCGCCCGGTGTTCTGGTTGTTTTCGCTGCTGGGCAGCGCATTGGTGGTGGGTTACGCCTTGTCGCAGGGCCTGACCGCCGCTCCGGCTGGCGATTTGCTGATGCTGCTGGCGGTGCTGGTGTGCGGCCTGGGGTATGCCGAGGGCGCCACGCTGTCGCGCAGCCTCGGCGGTTGGCAGGTGATCTGTTGGGCACTGGTGGTGGCACTGCCAGTGGTGGCGCCGCTGAGCCTTTTACTGGCGCCGTCGAGCGTCTCCGGGATCAGCCTGTCGGCGTGGCTGAGCCTGGGCTACGTGGCGTTGTTCAGCATGCTGATCGGCTTCGTATTCTGGTATCGCGGCCTCGCCCAGGGCGGTATTGCGGCTGTCGGCCAGTTGCAGTTGCTGCAACCGTTCTTCGGCCTGGCGCTGGCGGCTGGATTGCTGCATGAACAGGTCAGCCTGGGCATGCTGCTGGTGACGCTCATGGTGATCGCATGTGTGGCGGGCGCCAGGCGCTTTGCGCGGTGATCCGTCGTCGCGCAGCGGCACCATTAGCTCAGCGTTTTATTCCCATTCGTCGTTTGTCCTGCTAAACAGAGCTATCACCACAAAATAAAAGGATGCGACATGCACGCCCCTTCACTGCAGGACACTACCGCGCCGGAAGGCGTCTGCTACGGCTGCGGCAGCAGCAACCCCCATGGTTTGCATATCAAGAGTCGCTGGGACGAAGACCGCATCCATGTGATCGCCGAGCATCAGCCCGACGCTCGCTATTGCGGCTGGCCGGACCTGGTCTATGGCGGCCTGATCGCCATGCTGGTGGACTGCCACTCCAACTGGACCGCCATGGCCTATCACTATCAGGCCGAACAGCGCGAACCCGGCAGCCTGCCGCGTATCGACTGCGTCACCGGCAACCTGGGTATCAAATTCATCAAGCCCACCCCCATGGGCGTGCCGCTGACGTTGCGTGCGCGGGTCGAGGGCGAAGTCGGGCGCAAAACCCAGGTAATCTGCGAGGTGTACGCCGGCGATGTGCTCACGGCCATCGGTGATTCGGTGTTCGTGCGCGTCGATACCGGCCAATTGGCTGCCGCTGCCCACGGTCGCAACGACTGAACCTGGGCTACCCTCACTGCCATCGCTTATTGAGGACTGCACTAATGGAACGTCTGACCGCCAAAGACTTCGCTCCCGAACTGCTGGAACTCTATGACGGCTATGCCCACGGCACGATCAACCGCCGCGAATTTCTCGACCGCGCCGCGCTGTTCACCTTGGGCGGGCTGACCGCATCGGCGCTGCTGGCGGCGCTTAGCCCCAACTATGCCCTGGCCGAACAGGTGAAATTCACTGACCCGGCCATCGTCGCCGACTACATCACCTACCCCTCGCCCCAAGGCCACGGCACGGTACGCGGCTATCTGGTGCGCCCGGCCAATGCCAGCGGCAAACTGCCGGCGGTGGTGGTGGTGCATGAAAACCGCGGCTTGAACCCTTATATCGAAGACGTCGCGCGACGCCTGGCCAAGGCCGGTTTCATCGCCCTGGCGCCGGACGGTCTCACATCGGTCGGCGGCTACCCCGGCAATGACGAAAAAGGCAAAGCGCTGCAAGAGAAAATCGACCCGACCCGACTGATGAACGACTTCTTCGCCGCCATCGACTGGCTGATGAAACACGACAGCAGCACCGGCAAAGTCGGCATCACCGGTTTCTGCTACGGCGGCGGCGTGACCAATGCGGCGGCGGTGGCCTACCCCGACCTGGGCGCGGCGGTGTCGTTCTACGGGCGCCAACCGGACGCCAAGGACGTCGCGCGTATCAAGGCGCCGATCATGCTGCACTTCGGCGAGCTGGACACGCGAATCAACGAAGGCTGGCCGGCCTATGAGCAAGCGTTGAAAGCGGCCGGGACGACCTATGAGGCGTATATCTACCAGGGCGCCAACCATGGGTTTCACAACGATTCGACACCGCGCTATGACGAAGCGGCGGCGAACCTGGCGTGGGAGCGCACCTTGGGGTGGTTTCGCAAATACCTGGCGTGAGATCGACTGTCAGCGGGGGCTGCCTGCCGAAAGCTAGCACATGCAACGCTTGTGATGAGCAGGCTTGCCCTGCTCATCACGGCACGCTGAGGATCAGTGTTCCAGAGCATATCGCCGGCAATGGTTGAGGTAGCCTTGTTCATGGCTGCCCACCAGTTGCACCACGCTCGTCCATAGCCATGACGGCGCATCCAGTTGTCGGGTGCGGTTTTCCTGGAGCACTGCCATCCATGCTTTGCGGGTGGCGCGATCCATCTGGCGGGCGTGGGCGATGCCGACTACGCGGGCCAGATAACCGGCAGCGTGCATGGCATCGGTTTCGCTCAGTTCATCCAGCTCCAACTTCATGTCCTGGGGCAGCAGTTCGCGGATAAAAAAGCCGTGATCCAGAAAACGCGTCGCCACCATGCGCTCGCCCAATCCTGGCGATAGATGGCGTGCGCCTTCGACCACGCGACGACCATTGTCCCGAGGCATCTTCGCCCGCGGCGCTCGAGGTGCGGCTGCGCCCACGGCTTCCTTGATATCGATCAGGCAGTATTCCTGATCATCTTTGTCACCCACGCCGAGCAATACCGCATAGCGCATCAGGCCAAGGGAACTGCAGCCTTTTACCCAATATGCAGAGTCCAGCAGTTCAACCTTGGCATCCTTTGGCCGACCTTTAAGCGAGGTGACCAACTGGTGAATGTCATCCGAGGCGCAGACGTGCTCCAACGCGCTTTTTTCCGCGCGCGACAGCGACCAGAAGTGTTTGCCCAAGGGGATCGTCGGCCGCACGCTTTCGATCCGTTCCCGCGCCAGATTCTTCCAGGTGCGTGCCACTGCGCTGCGCATGCCGGCCTTGACCTGGGAGGGGCGCGGCGGGGCTTCATCCGGCTTGTCTTTGAAGGCTTGCTCGTAACCCAGCATCATTTCTTCGAGCATGCGCGCAGTGGTCACACCTGGCAGGTCCGAACCCCGCGCGGCGGTGGCCAGGGACAGGGCCAGGCGCACCAGATCATGGGCCGGGTTGCCGATCACCGTTTGGTCGAGGTCGCGGATATGCATGTCGATACGGCCGTTGTTGTCGCCGGTCGGGCCCAGGTTGCCGGCGTGGCAGTCGCCGCAGATCCAGATCGCCGGTCCATGGGGCAAGCGGCGCCCCGGCAGGCTGTGCAGCCACTCGTAAAACTGTACGGTGCTGCCGCGCACATAGGCGTGAGCCGAGCGCGCCATCTTCAGATTGCGCAGTTGAGTCAGGTGCGGCATGCGAGCGGAGGGGCGTGGAATTTTCATGAACAGCCTCAGGTGGGGCCACAGTAGATCGCAGCGCCCGGGAGAATGTTTCATTTTGTTTCAAGATAATGGCACTAGGACAGCTCAGACGTCGCCGGATTGCACTTGCAACCACTCCTTGAACGCCAACATTGCCGAGGTTTCGGCCCGCGATTGCAGGCGCGTCAGCCAGTAACTGCCGGTGTTGATGCCGACATCGAAAGGCTGGCGGATCAGATCGTTCTCCAGTTGCCGCGTGAACATCAGCGCCGGTGCCAACGCAACGCCGATGCCTTGCAGCGCCGCATCCATCATCGCCAGTGAGGAGTCGAACACGATGCTGCGCGGCACCAGGGTGTCCACGGGCAAACCCGCAGCGTGAAACCACAGGCTCCACTCATCGGCGCGATAGGAGCGCAGTAGCGTGTGTTTCAACAGGTCGTGTGGCGTATGCAGTTGCTCGGCAATCGCGGGAATGCACAGCACCGTCAGCGGCGCTTCCAGCAGATGGCAGGCATCGGTGCCATGCCAGGCGCCGGCACCGAAACGTACTGCGTAGTCCAAGCCTTCGGCAGCCACGTCGACACGGTTGTTATGGGTGGACAGGCGCAGGTCGATAAGCGGGTAGCGGGCCTGGAAGTCGGCCAGGCGCGGCAACAGCCAGCCTACCGCGAAGGTGCCCACCGCCCCCACGGTCAGCACTTCGCGGTAATGCCCGCCTTCGAACTGGCCCAAAGTCTGGGCAATGCGATCGAAGGATTCACGCAGCACCGGCAGCAGGGTTTCGCCTTCACGGGTGAGCATCAGCCCGCGCGGCAAGCGTTTGAACAAAGTCACATTGAGTTGCGCCTCCAGGCTTTTTACCTGATGGCTGACCGCCGCCTGGGTCACGCACAGTTCAATAGCGGCGCGGGTGAAGCTCAAGTGCCGGGCCGAGGCTTCGAAAGCACGCAAGGCATTGAGGGGCATATGGGAACGCAACATGGGTTTGAGCCCCAATTTTTCTAATGGCAGGTGCGAGATATGATCGTTTGTCGACCGAATGAAATCCACCTAGATTTGCGGCGCCTGCGCAGGCCTTTATTGTTATCGCGACACTTATAGGGAAGCCAACCACCATGCGTCACTACGCACCTACCCTCGTTCTTTCTGCACTGCTGCTCGGCGCGGGCAACTGCATCGCCAGTACCGACCTGCGCCCCGTGGTCAACGCCAGCATCGAGCCGCTGATGCGCCAGCAAGGCATCACCGGCCTTTCGGTCGCCGTGATTCACCAAGGCCAGGTGCAATACTTTAATTACGGCCTTGCCTCCCGAGAAACCCAACAGCCGGTCAGCGAAAACACGCTATTTGAAGTGGGTTCGGTCAGTAAAACCTTCGCCGCCACCCTGGGCGGCTACGCCCAAGCCACCGGCAAACTCACGCTATCGGACAAGGCCAGCCAGCACCTGCCGGCCCTAAAGGGCAGCGCTTTCGAGCAGATCAGCCTGTTGCAACTGGCCACCTACACCGCCGGCGGTTTGCCGTTGCAGTTCCCCCAAGCCGCTGACACTGCAGGCGGCATGCTCAACTACTTCCAGCACTGGAAACCCACCTATGCGCCCGGCGCACAGCGGCTGTATTCCAACCCCAGCATCGGCCTGTTCGGGTATCTGGCCGCGCAAAGCCTAGAGCAGCCGTACAACGTCGCCATGGAGCAAACACTGCTGCCCAAACTGGGCCTGAAACACACCTATGTGAACGTGCCAAAGGCGCAAATGGCCCTTTACGCCCAAGGCTATGACAAACAGGACAAGCCCGTGCGCGTCAGCCCCGGCGCGCTGGACAGCGAAGCCTATGGCATCAAGACCAGCGCCCACGACCTCGCACGCTACGTCCAGGCGAACATGCACCCGCAAACCCTGGAACAGCCGCTGCAACAGGCCATCGCCACCACCCATAGCGGTTATTACCGCGTGGACGGCATGACCCAGGCCCTGGGCTGGGAGTACTACCCCTACCCCATTTCGCTGCAAGCGTTGATCGACGGCAACTCCACGCCCATGGCCCTGCAACCCCATGCAGCCAGCTGGTTCACCCAGCCCCAGGCGCAACCGGCCAATGTGCTGTACAACAAAACCGGCTCCACCAGCGGGTTTGGCGCGTACGTGGCGTACGTACCGAGCCAGGACAAAGGCGTGGTGATCCTGGCGAACAGGAACTACCCGAACGCCGAACGGGTGAAAGTGGCACATGCCATCTTGAGTGCCCTGGCCCCATAACGCACTCAGGCGGGCGTGGTTCTGCGGGTTATTCGGCGTACGCCCAGGTCATGCGAAACGACGCCCCGCCCCATTCCGAATCCCGCACCTCGACCTGCCCGCCGTGCCACTGTGACACCCGCTGCACCAAGGCCAGCCCCAGGCCGAAGCCGCCGGTGCGGCGGTCGCGGCTGGCGTCCAGGCGCATGAAGGGTTGGAAGATTTTCGCGCGGCCGCCCTCAGGCACGCCGGGGCCGTCGTCACACACGCGCACTTCATAACCGTTACCGAATGCGAGCAATGACACGTGCACCCGGCGTTCGGCGTAACGAATGGCGTTGCGCAACAGGTTGATCACCGCGCGGGCCATAAAGCGCGGTTCGATCTGGATAAAATCCACCTCGCACACGCGCAACGATAACTGCACACCGGCCGCCTCGGCCTCCAGCGCCACGCTGCCGATCACGCTGTCGAGCCAGCTGTGGGCTTCGATGCGCTCGCGGGTGACCTGGGTGGCGCCGCGTTCCAGGCTGGCGTAGGTGAGCAACTCCGAGACCATCTCTTCCAGTTCGCCGAGGTCTGCGTACATGTCGGCAATCAGTTCGCCGCGTTGGCGCGGGTCGGCCTGTTGCTTGAGCTGGTCGAGCTCGAACGACAACCGCGCAATCGGTGTACGCAATTCGTGGGACACGGCGTTGGTGAGTTCGCGCTGATTGGCGATCAGGCTTTCGATGCGTTCGGCCATCTGGTTGAAGTGGCCGGCCAGCTCGCGCACGGTGGAGCGGCGCGGCAGCAGGATGCGTGAGCCCAGGTCGTTATCGCCGAAACGCTGGGCAGCCAGGCGGATGTGTTCCAGGTCGCGCCAATGCGGGCGTACCCAAAAATACAGCACAAGGGCCAGGCACACGCCGAGAAGACCATAGGCCCACAGGTACAGCCATTTGGGTTCTTCCGGCAGTTTGATCTCCAGCAACTGCGGGCCAGCGTCGATAGCGGCGAGGAACTCCTTGAAGTCGCCACGCACCACCAGCAGGCCCTGAGCCAGCAGCGCTTGCTCTCGGGAGGTTAGCGCCTGGGTGTCTTTGTGCACCAATTGCAGACGCAGCCCATAGTGCGGTTGCAGCTCGGCGAGCCGGGCCTGGCGCTGTGCACTGGGTAATGGCCGCAGTTGTTCGACCACGCCATACGCTGGGCCACGCATGGCCTCGCGGTTGTAGGTTTCGTTGGCGTCGGGCAGCAGCTCGTCGAAGGTGTAGTTGACCAGCCAGATTGCGCCTGCCAGGCCCAACGCCAGGATCAGATATAAACGCAGGTACAGCCGCAGCACCTAGACCTCCCACGCAAATGGATTGAACAGGTAGCCCTTGCCCCAGATGGTCTTGATGCACACCGGTTCGCGAGGGTTGTCGTTGAGCTTGGCGCGCAGCTTGCTGATGTACACGTCGACACTGCGGTTGAGGCCATCGAAGGCGATGCCGCGCATGCGGTTGAGGATGTCATCGCGCGACAGGATGCTGCCAGCATTGCTGGCCAGCAGCCAGAGCAGCTCGAACTCCATGGTGGTCAGGTCGATGCGCTCGTCCCCTAGGCTGACCACCCGGCAACTGCGGTCGATGGCCAACCGGCCGAACGCTAGGGCTCCGCGCACCGTAGGCTCCGGCGCCTGGCGGCGTTGCAATGCACGCAGGCGCGCCAGCAGCACCGGTGGTTTGATCGGTTTGATCACGTAGTCGTCGGCACCGGACTCCAAGCCCAAGATATGGTCCAGATCGTCCTCTTTGGCGGTGAGGATCACGATGGGCGTGTCCGACACCCTGCGGATCTCGCGGCACACCTGCAAGCCACTCTGGCCCGGCAGCATCAAATCGAGCACCACCATCTTTGGCATGAAGTCTAGAAAGGCCGCCAGGGCCTCGTCGCCCCGGTGTACCACGCGCACGTCAAAGCCATGCTGCGACAAAAAATGTGCGATCAGCCCTGCCAGCCGCTCGTCGTCCTCGACAAGCAGGACCTTGCCCAGCCCCAGGTTTTCCATAGGTTCTCAGTTGCAAACGGCGATTGATTGAAGAGCGCGCAGTATAGGTGGCAAGCTGCACCACTTGAGCGGCCGGCCGGCATCGATGGGCCAAGCTTCATGCTTTTAAGAGTTTTTAACAAATAGCCCGCAGTTTTTTACGCCATCTACAGGGAGTTGTATGCGCAAGGATTACCTGGCGTTCTTCGTGTCGCTGTTCTTGTCGCGGCTGGCGGACCAGATTCTGTTGTTTATCGTGCCGCTGCTCGTGTTCCAGACCACCGGCAGCGTGGCGTGGGCGGGCCTTGCGTTTTTTGTCGAGTCCCTGCCGCGCTACCTGGCATTCCCGGTGTGCGGCGCGTTGTGCGACAAGTTTTCGCCGCTGCGGATGTTGCATATCAGCCAGGTCTATCGGGCATTGGCATGTGCGATCGCGGTGGTGCTGTATGGGTTGTTTGATGGGATTTATTGGTTGGTGATCCTGTCGGCTCTGTGCGGGGTGCTGACGACCCTAGGCATTATGGCGCGGGAAGTCGTGATGCCCCATGGCTTCGCACAGTACAGCTACGCCAAGACGTTGTCCTATTCACAGATTGCCGATCAGAGCGGCCTGGTGCTCGGCCCACTGCTGGCGGCGTTGCTGCTGGAAATATGGAGCTGGCCGTGGGTGGTAGCAGGCGTGGCCGGGCTGTTCGTGCTGGCCGATCTGGCCATGCTGATCTGGCAACGCCACACCTCGATGGGCCTGCCCAGTCATGCGCAGCATTCCGACATCTGGCTGCAACCGCTGCGTATCGCCTTGGGCCACATCGGCCGCCTGGCGGCGTTGAAGCGCATCATTATTCTGGCGGTCGGCGTCAACCTGATCGTCGGTGTCACGCTGGCGACCTCGGCGGCGTTGGTCACCGGCCAGTTCGCCGCCGGCAAGGACGCCTACGCCCTGCTCCAGGCTGGCGGGGCGTTGGTCACCATTGCGATTCTGTTCTACCTGGCCCGCGCCACTTTACCCTTGAAGCTTATGGGTGGGCTGGGGTATTCGATGATTGCAATCGGTGCGCTGATCACCGCGATCAGCCCTGCTGTGTGGGTCTATACCGTGGGTTTCCTGCTGATCACCGGCTTCGACAAGATGTTCAACGTGTACCTGCGCAGCACCCGCCAGCGGGTCATCCCGGTTCAGGACTTCGGCAAGACGGTGGGGGTGATTACCCTGCTCAACAACCTGGCGCAACCCCTGGCGGGGTTGGCGATTGCGCTGTTGGCCACGCCCCTGGGCACACAAACGGTGATCCTGTTATTAACCGGGATCACCGCGCTGATCGGCCTGGCGGTCGCCTCAGGCTGGCACGCCACTGTGAAAGCGGAACTCGACGTCGGGTGACTCGATCAGCTCTTGCTCGGCCGCCCTTACCCGCTCGATCACTTGGGCGATGTCCTTGGCGTCGCCATATTGGTAGGCCAGCTTCAAGTACCCCTGAAAGTGCCGGGCCTCGCTTTTGAGCAGACCGAAGTAGAACTTGCCGAGCTCGTCGTCCAGATGGGGCACCAGCGCTTCGAAACGCTCGCAACTGCGCGCCTCGATAAACGCGCCGACCACCAGGGTATCCACCAATTTGACCGGCTCATGGCTACGCACCACTTTGCGCAGTCCCGAGGCATAGCGCCCGGCGTGCAGCTGGCGCAGTTCGACCTTGCGCTTTTTCATCAGGCGCATGACTTGCTCGTGATGCACCAACTCTTCCCGGGCCAGGCGCGACATCATATTGATCAGGTCGACATGGGCGTGGTACTTGGCCATTAGGCTCAGTGCCGTACTGGCGGCCTTGAATTCACAGTTCTTGTGGTCGATCAACAAGGTGTCCTGATCGGCCAATGCGGCCTGGACCCAGGCGTCAGGGGTACGGCAACCGAGGAATTCGTGGATTTCGGGCAGGTTCATCGGGCTCACGGGCAAAGGATCACAAAAGGGCGCCGATTATACCGACCGTGCCGCAGACCACCAGCCACCGGGCTTGATGTGCATCAACATGACGCCCGGCGCGGAGCAACTATAGTTGTGACACCCCCCTTGTTTCCGGAGTAACCGACCATGCAAGACGTCCGCAGCATCCTGGTGGTCCTTGAAACCGAACATTCCGAGAGCCTGGCCCTCAAGCGCGCCAAGCTGATCGCCGGGGTGACCGGGGCGCATCTGCATCTGTTGGTGTGCGACCGCAAACACGAGCACTCCGCGCTGCTCAGCGTACTCAAAGCGAGCCTGACCGAAGAAGGCTACAGCGTGACCACCGAACAGGCCTGGAACGATAGCCTGCATGACACCGTCATCGCGGTGCAGCAGGCTGAAGGCTGTGGCTTGGTGATCAAGCAGCACTACCCTGATAGCCCGCTGAAAAAGGCCCTGCTGACACCGACAGACTGGAAATTGCTGCGCTACTGCCCCGCGCCGGTGCTGCTGGTCAAAACCGCCACACCCTGGGCCGGCAAAGTGATCCTGGCCGCCATCGATGTGGGCAACAGCGATGTGGAGCACCGCTCGCTGCACCATTCGATCATCGACCATGGTTTCGACATCGCCTACCTGGCCAAGGCCCAGTTACATGTGATCAGCGCCCATCCCTCGCCGATGCTGTCGGCGGCGGACCCCACGTTCCAGCTCAAGGAAAGCATCGAGGCACGGTATCGCGAGCAGTGCCAAGCCTTCCAGGCCGAATTCGATGTGGACGATACCCACCTGCATATCGAAGAAGGCCCGGCGGATGTGCTGATTCCTCATATGGCCAGCAAGCTGCAAGCGGCGGTGACCATTATCGGCACCGTGGCGCGCACCGGCCTGACCGGCGCATTGATAGGCAACACCGCGGAGGTGGTGCTGGATAAAGTGGAAAGCGATGTGCTGGTGCTCAAACCGGAGACGTTGATGGATCAGTTGCAAGAGCTGGCTGCCAAGGACTGACGCCAACTTCCAACACAACTGAGATCCAAAGTGGGAGGGGGCAAGCCCCCCTCTCATATTTGGAATTGCGCTGTCAGTCAGCCAGCGCATCGTTCAGGAAAGCCGGCGCGATATAGCGCTGGTAGTGAGCCTCGGACAGGATAAAAAACTCACGGTCGATAGCATCGCGCAGTTCCGGCAGGGCCCAGTCACGAAACTCCGGCAACAGCACCATGCCATAGGCCTCCAAATTGGAAATCACCCGCGCTCCGCGAGCAATCAACTGATACGCCCAGCAGTACTCGGACTGGTGCGGCACGAAACGGATCTTGCGCTGTTCCAGTTGCCAACGCAGTTTCTGCGGGTCGAATACTTCAAGCTTGCCGGCCATCACCTGTACCAGCAACTGCTCCAAGCGCAGCCATACCGCGCGCTTTGCCTCCTCGTCGTAGCCGTTCCACTGGATCACTTCGTGATGGAAACGCTTGCAGCCGCGGCACACGAGATCGCCGTAGACCGTGGAGCACAGACCAACGCAGGGAGTCTTGATGGTTGAATTGGACATGGGCGGCAACACGCAAATCAGCGAAACAGTGCGCCATGTTAGCCCTTTGTCTAAGCTCGATCACCCGGCAAACGTGACATGGCAACTTACCTTTAGTTTTTTTTTGCCGTAGAATCATCCGGCCTTGTAAGGCGCCAATAATCCGCTGGAAGCTGTTTTCAAAGCGTCACGAGCACAGTCGTTCCTTCAGAACGGTGTTGGCGATGGTGAATGACCCGGTAGGTCGAGCATCAGCGCCAACCCTCATCAGCTCCGTTCTGCAGGCGTAAAACTTTGAAAGCAGCTTCTGTAAGGAATGCCGGCAGCGCTGGCTTTGCGGCCCAAAAAGCCCCCGAGCGCATGCGTGCCGTTCATTTCTGGATGAGCG